>Ga0209711_10003867_pt1 | contig 12374 bp, 12 predicted proteins | sample ArcticOcean_MG_C_7_FD_187441 | JGI IMG/M metagenome (GOLD analysis project Ga0209711, IMG submission 187441) | Marine microbial communities from western Arctic Ocean - ArcticOcean_MG_CB11_88 (SPAdes) (version 2) | ecosystem: Environmental > Aquatic > Marine > Oceanic | place: Arctic Ocean... | reverse complement strand
AGGTAATGTCCATCGTTTGTATCTAACCAGTAAGTGATTGTTTATTAAAACCGAACCTCCTTCCTGTTCTGTTTCAATAAATCGATTTAAGTCACTAAAAGTTAAGGTTTCAGCTTTATAGGAAACCGGGGAGAGATCGTCTATTTCGAAATCGAAAATCGTGTCTTTTCGACTCATTTTAGTGTAAATCTCCTGGTCCTTATCAAAAGTTCTTTTGGTGTATGACGAAAGCCTAAAAAGAGTGTCCTTGTCAATCCAGCGAATGGTACTGGATTGTATCTTAAACTTCAAAACATTACCTTCAAAATGTTCTAAAGAAAAATTGTTTGCACTTTGGCGAACAGGGTCATAATTACTAACGAAAATAAACTCATTCTCGTTGATCTGTTTGTATAGGTCTCTCGTTTGCCTAACACTCGTCTTACTAATATATTTAGTTAAAAACTCATTGAATCGTAAGTTGGATTTTGGGACGACAAACATCCCTGCAAAAAAAGAAAACAAAGCCACCACGCTCGCGGAAATCAAATAAGGTCTTAAAAATCGAAAGAAAGAGATTCCAGAGCTAAGTATGGCAATAACCTCAGTATCGTTTGCCAACTTTGAAGTAAACCAAATTACTGATAAAAACAAAAAAATGGGAAATAACAGGTTTCCAAAAAACCAAGTGAAATCATAATAGTATTCAAAAATTGCAGTTCTGGGAACTTCATATTCCTTAAACTTATCAATTTTCTCAGCCATATCAACCATCACACCAATAGGAACAAACATGAACAACATGACCAAAAAAGTCATGAGATAACGCTTTATTATATAGAGGTCTAATATTTTCATGCTTACAAACGGTTGGCCATTTGTTTGACCATTTTATTTTTCCATTGTGTGAAATCAAGGGCTAAGATATGTTTTCTAGCTTCTCTCACTAACCACAAATAAAAGCTTAAATTATGAATCGTTGCAATTTGTTTTCCCAACATTTCATTAACTGAAAATAAGTGTTTCAAATAGGCTTTGGAATAATCTTGATCTACATAGCAGTAATTAGCCTCATCTATGACAGAAAAATCATTTTCCCATTTTTTATTTTTAATATTTATTGTACCATGGGCAGTAAACAACATGCCATTTCTAGCATTTCGAGTCGGCATTACACAATCAAACATATCGATTCCTAGCGCAATATTTTCCAAAATATTAATCGGTGTTCCTACCCCCATCAAATAGCGAGGTTTATCTTCTGAAAGTCGTTCGCAAACCACTTCTGTCATTGCATACATTTCTTCGGCTGGCTCCCCTACCGATAGTCCTCCAATTGCGTTGGCAGATAAATATTTAGCAGCGATATAATCTGCTGACATTTTCCTTAAATCCTTATAAATGCCTCCTTGAATAATGGGAAATAGGGTTTGCTCATAATCATATTCGAAAGGTGACTTTTTATCTTGTTCTATACATCGATCTAACCACCGATGAGTTCTGTGCATTGATTTTTTGACATAATCGTATTCACAAGGATAAGGAGTACATTCGTCAAATGCCATGATGATATCTGCTCCAATCTTTCGTTGAATTTCAATTGCGTTTTCAGGAGTAAATACATGATAAGAACCATCAATATGAGACTTGAACTTAACTCCTTCTTCTTTAATTTTTCTGTTGGCGGAAAGAGAATAAACTTGGTATCCTCCAGAATCAGTAAGAATTGGCTCCTGCCAGTTCATAAATTTGTGTAAACCCCCAGCCTTTTTAATGATTTCTGTTCCAGGGCGTAAATACAAATGATAAGTATTTCCTAATATAATGTCTGGTTTAATATCATTTTTCAACTCTCGCTGATGCACTCCTTTCACAGTTGCAGAGGTACCTACAGGCATGAAAATTGGTGTTTCGATTGTTCCGTGATCAGTAGTAAGCGTCCCTGCTCGGGCAGAAGAAGAAGAATCGGTTTGAAGTAATTTAAATTTCATAATATAAAATACATGCAAATATAAGATTCTAATAAGTCCGACGCCATTTCCATTAAACTAAAATTGATAATTAATTCTTTCTCTTCATGCAAAACGAGTTTAGTGCTTTTTGGTTCTTAGCTGAAGAAGACTACCTTTACTTAATTAATAATCTTAGACTTTGCTCGTGAAATATTTATCCCTTTCTGTGCTTATTCTTTTAATTTCTAATTTTTCTTTCTCCCAAATTGACTTTGGAATTAAAGGAGGATTAAATTTTGACTCGGCAGGTGAAGCTCGATTGACCCTCCAGACTTCAGAAAAAATTCAAGACCTTGAAAGAAAATCTGGTTTTCACATCGGAGTTTATTCGGAATTTGACTTCTTGATTGGATATCTCCGCCCTGAACTTCAGTTTACAAACGTCAAAACGCAACTTAATGGGAGTGAAATCTCAACAAACAGAATTGAATTACCTGTATCGTTTGGATTAAAATTATTTGGACCTTTAAGCTTTTTTGTCGGCCCTACGGCCTATTACTCTCTTTCTCAAAAAAGCAGTAGTTATTCATTTGACACTATTAAAGATAAAACAACCTTCGGATTGCATTTGGGAACAAGACTTAACATAGGCCCTGTAGGAATCGATTTACGTTATGAAAGAGGTCTTTCTCCAATTCAAGCAAATATATTAAATAAGAATAGTGGTGATGTTGGTGGGAAAGTAGATTCAAGACCCAATCAAATTACGGTTGGAGTTTCCTATAAGTTGAAATAAAAAATTAGAGAAAACACTATTTTGTAAATGACGAGATATTTAAATCTCGAAATTACCTATTGGTTTTAAGATTTAATCAATATTGTTTTAAGCACTATCTCCATCTAAATGATTGGGAGTTCCGTCACCATCTGAATCGTCTGGTATACCATCTTTGTTTAGATCGTACTCATCTATTGTTTTTACGCCATCTCCATCATCATCATCATCATACATATTAGGAGTATTGTCAGCGTCAGAATCGTCATTCAATGGGTTTCCATCACCATCAATATCCTCGTCAATCGACAAGATGCCATCCAAATCATGATCAGCAGGATTACTGGTGTACAATGATATTGTGAAAACCAAGGGAGAATAACGCGGTATTAAGTTCTGATTGCCAGAGTAATAACCTAAAGAAGAGGGAAGGAAGATTATACCCTGACCATAATCCTTAAAGCTATAGGTTCCGTCATCTTCAATAGAAAAACTACCTCCTGAAAATAGAGGAATGGCCTCTCTAAATCCTCTTATTACATTTGATAAATCAAACCAAACAGGATTACTTCGACTATCAAAAACGGTTCCATTCAATAAGGTTCCCTGGTAACTAACAAATGTAGAATCAACAATGGAAGGTTTATCTTTAACACCTTCTCTAATTTTTAAAATATATAATTTAGTCGCAATCACATTGCCACCTTGCTCTTCCAAATCAATTGTCTTAGTCTCAATTTGTTCCCACAGAGAGGTCTTAGAGGAATTATCTCCAATTAATGAATCTAATTTGATTTCAACGGCGTAATCATCTAAAGGGACGTCTTCAAAATCTTCATAGTTATAAAAGTGTGATTTTAGGTAGGTTACCAAAGCCTCATCATCAATGGGAGTTTGGGTTTCCAAAGGGATAACACTTTCTTGGGTATCTTCGTCATTTTTACAAGAAGAAAATAAAACAAAAATAAAGCAGATTGCAAAAAAGTTTTTTTTCAAAATCATTCGTTAAAATATTGAAACGCAAGATACAATTTTACTTTATTTTTGTTACTTAGTTTAACGAAGTTTTAAAACATGAGGGTTGATCAATATTTGTGGTGTTTGCGGTATTTTAAATCCAGAAGCAAAGCCAGCGAAGCCTGTAAAAAAGGGCATGTTAGGATTGAAAACAAAATAGTAAAACCTTCCCGCGACATTTTTGTAGGGGATAAAATTAAGGTGCGTAAAAATCAAATTTGGCATGAATTAGCTGCCCTTGATACTCCTAAAAGTCGTGTTGGGGCTAAACTTGTGAATTTATACAGGGAAAACAGAACCCCAAAAGATGCTTTTGAAAATGTTGAAATGCAAGCCAACACTAAGGTACTCGAACGTGACCAAGGCACTGGAAGGCCCACAAAGAAAGACAGAAGGGAAATTGATGAATATCGAGAAAAAGACACCTGAATAATAACTACATAAATAAAAACGATGAGTAGAGTCAAAGAAAATATAATCATGGATAAGCAGGACATCCAAAGGACAATAAAACGAATAGCCTACCAAATCTATGAGAACAACATCGATGAAAAAGAATTGATTGTTGCTGGTATCGCTCAAAACGGATTAACTCTTGCCAAGAGAATTATAATGGAGCTTAATAGCATTGGATCTTTAAATGTTGAACTGATTGAAATTAAAATTGACAAAAAAAATCCTAGAAATGAAGTTTTAATGTCCCAAAACTTAGAATTTTGTGAAGGAAAATCTGTAGTAATTGTTGATGATGTATTAAATACTGGAAGTACGCTAATCTATGCCGTAAGACATTTCTTGTCCATTGAGCTAAAATATTTACAGACGGCTGTTTTGGTCAATAGAAACCACAAGAGTTTTCCTATTAAAGGAGATTTCAAGGGAATGTCTCTTTCAACTTCAATAAAAGAACGTATTGACGTTCGCTTTGAAAACAAAGAAGGTGTTTACTTAAGTTAAGTCATTTAACTCTTCTACCAACTGATCTGTTGTCTTACCGTCTGTAACTAACTGCTTATCTGACTTAAGGTAGTAGAATTTTCTTTCAAATAAATGTTTTGAAACAAACTCAAGAAGCGCATCCGAGGTTTCGAGGTGGGAAATCATCGGTCGCTGACTCCTTTGGTCAAACAACCTTTTTGTGAGCTCTTTGGGTGTAGTTTTAAGGTAAACTGAAGTTTTGTTTTCAAAGGAGTTAATTAAGTCCATATTGTCAAAATAGCAACACGTCCCCCCACCTAGTGATATCACAGCATCATTGTCAGACTCAAAAAGCATTTTTAAATAGAAGCGTTCTTTGTTTCTGAAATATAATTCACCATGTTCTTTAAAAATCGAAGAAATACTGCTTTTTTCCTTTTCTTCAATATAATGATCTAAATCTATGAAGGGAATGGATCTCGAAATTGAAATTTTTTTTCCAAGCTCAGATTTACCACAACCCATGTACCCTAATAAGATAAGAAAACTGCCCATTTTGCTTTACAATAATATTTAATCAAATTTATAACAATTGCACTTGAATAATAAATATTTGATACTATATTTGCAGCCTTAAAACAGATCTGGTAGCTCAGTTGGTAGAGCATCTCCCTTTTAAGGAGAGGGTCCTGGGTTCGAGCCCCAGCCAGATCACTGTTTAAGACCTGGTAGCTCAGCTGGTAGAGCATCTCCCTTTTAAGGAGAGGGTCCTGGGTTCGAGCCCCAGCCAGGTCACATTTAGCGCACGTGGCGGAATTGGTAGACGCGCTAGCTTGAGGGGCTAGTGAGAGTAATCTCGTGGAAGTTCGAGTCTTCTCGTGCGCACTTCGTAATTTTTTTTCCTTAGCTGAGAAATATTTTTTAAATTTGTTTAACTTTTTAAAAAAAAAGCTTGAACAGAATTAATAGAGTGAAGAAGGTGAAGAACACTTTTTCTATAAAAGATTTAGAAAATATTTCGGGTATTAAGGCCCATACCCTCAGAATTTGGGAAAAAAGGTACAACTTACTCAGCCCTAAACGAACTGAAACTAACATTCGTCGTTATAGCCTATCAAGTCTTCAGAAATTATTAAACATCACTTTACTCTACAAACACGGCTATAAGATTTCTAAAATTGCTGGAATAGACAATGCAGAGTTACCCAAAGTGGTTCTTGATGTTACTTTAAAATCTAACTCTGAACAGGTTTCTATCAATGCCCTAAAACTTGCAATGATCAATTTCGATAGCGTTTTATTCGACGTTACATTTGATGAAATATTAACTAAGAATGATTTCACTTTTATTTATGTTAATGTGTTTCTTCCCATAATGAATGAATTGGGGATTTTGTGGCAAACTAATGCGATTAGTCCCTCTCATGAACACTTTGTAACGAACCTAATTAAACAAAAAATTCATATTCAAAATGAAAAAGCTCAAAAAAACCTCACTCCAAAAGACAACGACAAGGTTTTCGTTCTTTACCTACCTGAAAATGAAGTTCACGAATTGAGTATTCTTTTTCTAAATTATTACATTCTAATACATGGGTTTAAAACCATATTTTTAGGACAATCACTTCCTACCGAGAGTCTTGAAAACATTTTTAGTGTAAATCAAAATTTAGTTTTTGTCACGCACCTGACTGTTGAACCAAATAAGGATGTTATAGATAGCTATCTTTTAAATTTTTACGAATTAATATTAAAAAATAGTACCACAGAATTAGCTATTCTGGGACCCCAGCAGCTAAACATTAATTTAACAATGCTACCAGATAAAATAAATTTATTTAATTCAGTTTTGTCTTTTCAAGCCAAATATTTTAAAACTGATGTTTTTACTTAAAAAGCTATTATTATTTCTTTTTATTCATTAATTTTAAATTAATTGATAAATAAATTATAAACTATATATATTGATTAATGAAAGACCAATTCGATTCTATTTCTTATGAATGTAGTAAGCTGGTCACGCAACGATATAGCACGTCCTTTTCTTTAGGGACAAAGCTTTTAGGGGATGGAGTCAGAATGCACATCTATAATATTTATGGTTTTGTAAGGTTTGCAGATGAGATCGTCGATACATTTCATGGTTTTAACAAAGAACTATTATTACAAAAATTTGAAGATGATTTAGCACACGCTTTGGAATATAAAATTAGCTTAAACCCTATTCTAAACTCATTTCAACACACGATACATGAAAATAATATTCAACCTGATCTAATTGAGGCTTTCTTAAAGAGCATGAGGACCGATTTACACAAACAAACCTATCAGACTGAGAAGGAGTATAAAGAATATATTTATGGCTCTGCTGACGTTGTTGGTTTGATGTGCCTTCAAGTTTTTGTTAAAGGAGATCGAGAGGTTTACGATAAATTAAAATCAGCGGCTATGTCTTTAGGAAGTGCTTTTCAAAAAGTTAACTTTTTGAGAGATTTAAATACAGACTTCAAAGCTTTGGATCGAACTTATTTTCCAAATCTTAACTTGTCAAATTTTGACGAACTCAGTAAGATGAAAATTATAGATGAAATTGAAAATGATTTTAAGCAGGCACTTGTTGGAATTTACAAGCTTCCAAAAAACTCACGTTTAGGTGTTTATACTGCTTATCGTTACTATCACAAGCTTTTAACAAAGCTAAAAAATACGCCATCTGTCAAAATTCAAAAGGCAAGAATTCGTGTCCCTAATTATCAAAAAATGAGTCTTTTAGCTCAGTCTTACATCAAGTTTCGTTTTAATCTTTTGTAAATGGAAAAAATGCTTTTGATTCCTATTGTCTTGATTACTTTTATTTTCATGGAATTCATGGCTTGGTTTTCTCACAAATACATCATGCACGGTTTTTTATGGAGCATTCATAAGGATCATCATAATAAAAACCACAAATCATGGTTTGAAAGAAATGATCTTTTCTTTATATTTTACGCTCTGGTGAGTTCAGGATTGGTAGTCCTTTGGGGAGAGGCAGGATTCTGGCCGGGTTTGCCCATGGGAATTGGAATATTCTTTTATGGGGCTACTTATTTCCTTGTTCATGATATCTTTATACATCAAAGGTTTAAACTGTTTAGAACGGCTAACAATTTTTATGCTAAAGGTTTAAGGAGAGCACATAAAATTCACCATAAGCATCTCGATAAAGACAAAGGAGAGTGTTTTGGAATGCTCTGGGTTCCATTAAAATACTTTAAAAAATAAATTAATTTTTCCTCCAGTCATTTTTAAATTCGCAAGCAGAATAATCTCGGTTGATGCTTACGTAGGTTAGAAGTATCTTATCCTTAAGCCACTTCTGAATAGCTTTAAGTTGTTTTTCTTTGAGAGCAAGTTCCTTAACCTTGACGTAATCCTTAGAGTAATCTGCTAAATGTTCATCAAAACGGTTGGTGATTTTTAAGATCTTGTATTTTTTCAAGCCCGATCGATCTTCATCAAGCAGCGGTACGGAGATATCTCCATCCTTTAAGTCACGGATTTGATTGTACAACACAGGATCCATCTTCGTGAGTTCAAAACGTTTATCTCTGGTGGAAGGATTAATTATAGCACCACCATTGAGTCGTGTTTCCTTTTCACTGGAAAACTGATAAGCTGCTACTTCAAAAGTAAATTCCTCATCCATAAGACGTTTTCTTATTGTATCTAAAATCTTTTTGGCATCTTCCAATCGTTTTGTATCGGCCTTAGGTGTTAATAAAATGTGACGAACATCTATTTCTTGTCCTCTTATTTTATCGACAGTTAAAATGTGCCATCCAAAATCAGTTTTAAAAGGCTCTGACACCTCTCCCTCTTGCATACTAAAAGCAATGTCTCTAAACTCCTTTACCATCCTTGGCTTTTTGCGCTGAAGTGTATATTTCCCTCCATTTGACCTAGAGCCAGGATCCTGAGAGTATAAAATCGCTTTAGAAGCAAAACTTAACCCTTTTTCCTCAACGTCAGACTTAAATGATTTTAGTTGATTAACCAATCTTTCTGTTTCCCCCTTAGACACCTCAGGCATTAATACTATTTGGGATATTTCTAGTTCCGTTCCAAAAGTCGGAAGTTGTGATTCAGGTATGGACTGAAAAAACTGACGAACTTCTTCCGGCGTTATCTCAATATCTTCAACAATTTTAGACTGCATCATTGAAGAAAGTTTTTGAATCTTGTTAATCTGAAAGAGTTCGTCACGAAAAGCCAACTCGTTTGGTTTTTTATAAAATTCTAAAACCTTTTCAATATTTCCCAATTGTTCAGTAAAGTAGGCAATACTTTGGTCTACATAATCATACACTTCCTGATCACTTATTTCTAAACTATCCTGAATGGCATGGTGGGCATAGAGCTTGTCTTCCATAAGTTTTCCAAGCAATTCGCAACGTGTAATGTTTTTGGTTGACATTCCTTGCGACTCCATATCAACGATGGTTTTGTCGATATCAGAGTCGAGAATCACATAGTCACCTATAACAGCCGAAACCCCGTCAATCTTGATGCGATTGGGCAAGGGTGATTCCTTAACGTTTCTACCTTGCGCATTTAGATTAAAGATAGTAGCAATAACAAAGGTTATTAAACTTATAATTTTATGGGTAAGTTTCAAATTTTTTGGTTTTAATAGCATCCTGTAATATTTCATTATCAAAATTCCTTAGGAATTTAATTTTTTTTCTGTTCAAAACAACATTCTTAACGGTACTTTCGATATATGAAAGTGGCGCGATCTCATTACGGTCTAAGCGCTCAACCAATTGGAACAAATATAATTCTAATGTATCTTTAACCTCATGATATCTGGTTTTTTTTAAGTAAATTTCTTGGTTATCAGCCTTTACAAGATTGACTTTATCATAAATCTCTCTTTTTTTTATCCAAATTGAGTCCATCATAAAATAGTTTGAAAATTGAAATGAAAGGGAGTCTAAAAAATTAATATCTTTTTCCTCAAACCTCTTAAAGCTTTTAATAATTTGTCTGCTATCGACATTATCCAGCGGAAAGCTTAAGTATTTAATTCTATATAATGGTTCTTTTAGCTTGAAGTTACTTTTATTATTATCGTAAAATATGCCGATTGCGTTCGGATCAATTATCGTATCAATAATAGATTTGATAACCGACTCCTTGTAGGCTGTTGAAAAAAGGTTAGACTTATAATCATTAACCAATAGATTTAAATCAGAAAGTTGGGCTTCAGATAGATTGATAAGTGACTTCTCAAACATTATTTTCTTACGAGCCCAATTGTTAATAAAACTCTGAACCTTAACCAGACTGTCTTCCTTAGAATCGAAACCATTGAATTTTTTTTCAATATCTGATAAATACAAATAATGATTTTCTGCTCGAGCAACCAATCGATTTTTATTAGCAGAATTAAATTTATCACAAGAAGTGAAAGAAGCAAGAAGCGTTGCAAGAATAACAAACTGACTAAATCTTGAAAAGTTTATTGAAGTTGGGTGCATATCGTTAAATCTTCATGAAAATTTTGCTATTTAGAAACATTCATTGTGAATTAAGTTAATATCTATTTTAAATTATTGGATTTCAATAACTTATTTGTTGATATGTTTTTAAATATATTATTTTTTTTAAATTACAGTTAATATTTAAAAAAAGTGAAAATATAACATTATTAATTTGCTTTTATATACCGCTGTTGGTTTTTCACATTTTAAACCACTTAACTATTCCTCCCCCATAACTCCTCTTTTTTTTTTTTAGAAACCCATTGTAAATTTTTCCTGTAAAAGCAGTACGTTAAACGTCAATGGTATCCAAGGTAGTAGCAAATTAAAAGTATACACCATAATCGCAAACGAGGTGTTAAGTTTAAATATTTAAGATTTCTTATCAATACCACTATCCTAACAGATAAAAACACGTAAATCATCAGAATTATAAAGTTAAATAATGACATTTACACCTTTAAGATCTTTACTTCTTAACAACTAATCATGGGCTATAATTTGGTGCTTCTTTTGTGATACTTATATTATGTGGATGGCTTTCTCTCATTCCAGATGCAGTGATTGAAATAAATTTGCCTTTTTCTTGAAGTATTCTAATGTTTTTTGTACCACAATAACCCATTCCAGCCCTTAGACCTCCAACAAATTGGTGAATACTTTCATACAACTCTCCTTTGTAAGGTACCCGCCCCACAATTCCTTCTGGGACTAGCTTCTTAATATCGTCTTCAACATCTTGAAAATAGCGGTCTTTACTACCTTTTCTCATTGCTTCTAAAGAACCCATCCCCCTGTAGGTTTTAAACTTCCTCCCCTCAAATATGACAGTCTCACCTGGAGATTCTTTCGTTCCAGCAAGCAAAGAGCCTAACATAACTGCATCTGCTCCCGCAGCAACAGCCTTTGGGATATCCCCTGTATAACGAATTCCTCCATCTGCAATTATTGGGACACCAAATCCCTTAATGGCATTGGAAACCTCCATGATGGCCGATAGTTGAGGATAACCAACACCTGCAATAACTCTGGTGGTACAAATTGACCCAGGGCCAATCCCTACTTTTACAGCATCTGCCCCAAGATCTGCCAAATATTTAGCAGCATCACCAGTGGCAATATTTCCAACAACAACATCAAGATTCGGAAATTCCTTTTTAACACTTTTTAGAGCGTGTGCTACTCCTTTGGAGTGACCATGAGCTGTGTCAATAACAACGGCATCAACATTAGATTTAACTAACGCAGTGGTTCTTTCCAAGAGGTCATGCGTAACGCCTACTGCAGCAGCTACTCTTAGTCTTCCGAATTCATCTTTATTTGAATAAGGCTTAGCAATGTGTTTGGTTATGTCACGAAATGTAATCAATCCAACCAAAATATTATCGGAATTTATAACTGGTAACTTTTCTATTTTATGATTTTGAAGAATTCCTTCAGCATCTTCTAGTGAAGTCCCTTCTTTTACTGTTATTAAGTTTTCTGTAGTCATCACCTCGGAGATAGGTCGCATTCCATTGTGTTCAAATCGAAGATCTCGATTGGTTACAATCCCCAATAATTTTCCATCATCATCAATAATTGGAATTCCACCAATTTTAAATTTTGACATATTATCCTTTGCATCTTTTACAAAAGTGTTGATTTTCATCACAACAGGATCAATGATCATTCCTGATTCAGCACGTTTAACCGTTCGTACCTTAACGGCCTGTTCTTCGATAGACATGTTCTTGTGCAAAACGCCAATCCCTCCTTCTTGAGCCATGGCGATGGCCATCTGGCTTTCAGTGACGGTGTCCATTGCAGCTGAAACAATCGGCACACTAAGTCCTATGTTTCTAGAAAAACGGGAAGAAATTGTAACATCTCTGGGTAGAATTTCAGAGTAGGAGGGTACTAACAAAACATCATCGTATGTGAGACCTTGTCCAATAAATTTTTCGGATATCATGTGCAATTAATTTAGAAACTAATTGCGAACAAATGTAGGGAATTTATTAGCATTAATCTTTGAGAGATCATTATAAAAGACATAGGTTACCTATTTTTGTAATGTTTTAAGGCTCTTTTAAATTAAAAATCAGATTATAATTAAATTTTCACAAAAAGATCTTCTTCGAAAAATTATAGGCAGATTCGAAATGAAATGTATTCAATTGCATGGGTGCTTTTTGCTTGTTTAAATAGGAAATAAGCCTTTCAGTAGGC
>Ga0209711_10003860_pt1 | contig 12390 bp, 20 predicted proteins | sample ArcticOcean_MG_C_7_FD_187441 | JGI IMG/M metagenome (GOLD analysis project Ga0209711, IMG submission 187441) | Marine microbial communities from western Arctic Ocean - ArcticOcean_MG_CB11_88 (SPAdes) (version 2) | ecosystem: Environmental > Aquatic > Marine > Oceanic | place: Arctic Ocean... | reverse complement strand
AAAAAGTAAAAAAATGGGAATCAATCTATAAAGAAGAGATGGTAAATAACATTAATACTTATGATGAGATGATTCATGGCGATATAAAAAGTGATTTTTCAACCTGTAAAGTTAAAATAAAGCCTGTTATTTAAAATAAAGAAAATACTTAACTCTTTATCAAGTCACTAGTTAATCATCTAGTTAATTTTTTTCTATGATGCAATAATTTTTTTTAAAAATAGAATAATCTCATCTGATTCATATAGCCATTCAGTTTTAGCATTTGGTTTTTCTATTTTTAAGCATGGTACCTTATGCTTGCCTCCATCATTGACTAATTCAGATTTAAAAATCTCATTATTTTTTGCATCCCTAAGGTTTATTTTAAGATTATTTTTTCTTATAAATCTTCTGACTTTTACGCAAAATGGACAGGCCTCAAATTGATAGATAGTTAAGCCCTTTGTTTTCTTGTCCAGTTTATGTTGATTAATATTATCTCTCTGTATAGGCTTTGGCAGTGTTATTGCATTTATAAATAGTATTACCTTTCCTACAAACCATCTTAGCAAGCGCATATTGTTTTACTTAGTTATTATTGGGTGCAGATTTTAACATTTAAAAATAGATCTTCGTTGTTATTCGTAACCTTTTTATATTCTTCTACGAACTTCAATTACAAAGATTTGTCTGTTGTAGTATATTCAAATATTTTCAAATTTATAAAAAAAGGATAGGTAGATGAAAAAATTATTAACTATGCTGGTATTAGCTGTTCTTGCTTCAGGTTGTTTGTATGCTGGAAAAGAAGCAGATAAAGAGTATGACAAAACTGAAGATTCAAAAGCGAGAAAGTATTAATTATGGAACTGATTATTGGGTTAGTAATTATTGCAGTTTTTATCATTGTTATGTTTACATATGTAACAAAAGTAGTTCAGTTCATTAAGACAGATAAAACTAATGACAATGTGAAAAAAAAGAATAAGAATTAAATCTCTTAACGATTTCTTAGCAAAGAAAGTTAACTTTTTTTGCTACTAGACATAAATAAATAGTGGGATTATAAAAGCAAAAAGAAGTCCAATAATAAAAATTCCTACCGATGTAAAGTAAATAATCATCGATACTTTACGAGTTTGCATACAAGCATACGCTTGTTTTTTATCTGCAGGACATGGCAGACCTCTTGAGTGGTATTGAAGCATTCCAGCAATTATAAGCATTATAAAGGCACCAATAAATATTGGAATTTTATAAATGGAAAGGATAACTAATTGGGGAAATACTGTAATCAAAGAGCTTAATGCTGCACCCGCTCCCATTGAGACCAAGAGGGCAGGTAATGCACAACAAATAATCGTTCCGCTACTAGTAAATAAAGATAGGTAATTTACTAACTTATTTGACTTAATTAAATCTTCGTCTTTAGTTAGCGCCATACTTTTCTCTGATTTCACTTACAGAGTCAGAAACGACCTCAATCTTTTGAACATCGTAACCAGCATCTGTAATGATGGTTGTAATATATTTTTCGTCAATACTTTTACCATCTCTTGACTCTATTACGACAAAGTAATTTTCTAAATTAACAAAAACATCCTTAATATTTTCATCTGAGCTAAAGCTTTTTTCTATACCTTGAGCGCAAAAGGCACAAACCATCCCAAGAACTTCAATGCGTTGAGTCTGAGCATAAATATTCATACTTAAAAATAAGGTTACTAGTAATAAATTTTTTTTTATCATATATTTTCCTAAAATGTATACATTAAGTGAAAAGATGGATCTCCATCTAAATTAACCCCCACCTCCCCAAATAAAGATTTGTTTATGAATCTTAAGGTTGGTGTGAATTCGGTTTTACTATCCACGGTTTTAGTTTTTCTTGTTTTTAGAAGAATCCAGGGTTGTGTTTCGTTAAAAGTTGTCTCATAAAATGAAACGCCTCCTTCAATTTTAGTCGTATCAAAATTTTGATTACCAACCCTCATGATTTGTTGTGAAATCAAACTAAATATTCTTTTGGTTTCGTAATCAAATTGTAAAGTTGGACTTAAATACAAATAATCATCATCCTTTATATTTTTTTTTACATTTACCATTCCGGCGCCAGTAAAAAGCCATAAATTTGTTTGAGAGTTAATTTTATTTACTCTCATTAATCTTCTTAAATAAAAAAATTCGCCTGCTTTAAGCTTATAAGTATCCCCCTTATTTTCATTAATGTTTATTCCGAAAGACTCTTTTGAGGAAATAGCATAACTTGATTCTAAATAGGAATAATTTTTGCTTATTGTTGTCATACTTGTAACTGAATCCTTAAAATTCATAGGAGCAGCATGAATTACTGTTTTATGACTTATTAAAAGTGTAATTAAAAATAAAATACCCTTATTCATACTTATTCAATTTATCGTTTGTATAAAAGAGATAGTTCTTTAATTTTTTTTGCTTGAGCATTTTTGTCTTTTGACTGAAATGCTTCTAAAACACAACTCTCAAGATGTTTTTCAAGCATGATAATTTCTAATGATTGGCAAGCCGAGCTTACTGCTTTTAATTGGGTAATGATTTCAGGGCAATATCTTTGCTCTTCAATCATCTTTTTTATTCCATTTAGCTGCCCAGAAATTTTATTTATTCTTGGAATATGCTTTTCGTAATTAGGATGCTTTTCGTCACAACAGTTTTCCATAAGTAATTCTCCTTATTTTAATTATTATACTGTATACCCCTATAAGGTATAATGCAAGTTAAAATAATATCTTCATATATTCTTGAAATTAAAGAGGGATCTTCCAGAATATAAGTCTCATCGAAAAGAATTCAAAACAACTTATGTAAGATACCCTTCCCCTGATGAAATTCCATATCCAACAATAATGTGCCATGTTTAGTCGTTGAATTTTATAGTTGCTAATGTGAAAACAAAAGAACCTTTTTCACTTATAAGTAGTCATAAATCAGTTATATCAACTACTACTTTATAAATATTTAAACTGGAGAATACAAAATGTTATTTAAAAACTTAATTGCCCTGATATTAACTTTTTCCATTGGAACAGTAATGGCAAAAGATCATCAAGTAAAAATGCTTAATGGTAAGGCCCCAGATATGTTCGTTTTTGAACCTGCAGTAATAATAATTCAGAAAGGCGATACAGTAACTTGGTCAGGAGATGCAATGCATAATTCTGCATCAATTAAAGAAATGCTTCCAAAGGGAGCGTCATCCTGGGAAGGTAAGTTAACAAAAGAAGCAGGCGAGGTGTCAATATCAGTAAAGTTTGAAACAGAAGGCGTTTATGGTTACAAATGTACACCACACGAAATGTTCGGAATGGTTGGGTTGGTTGTGGTTGGTGATCCTAGTTCAAATTTAAGTGATGTCACTTCTGAAGGTAAAAAAATTGAGGGTAAATTTGCAGTAGGTAAGGGCAGATTTTCACAGTATTTATCACAAATAAAATAAATTTATTTATAGCTAAAGGATTTATATGGGTTCATATGAGGTCAACACTCCAAGTAACATGAGTATGCTAAATATTCATGTGATGTTGACCTCCTCCTAAAGGAATGCTTGTTTACACTAAAAATATCTCATGTTGATGATAGGTCCATTAGTCAGATATCAAATCAATTAAAGATGGAGCGAACTACATTAACTAGAAACCTTAATGTCCTCAAAAAATCAGGATGGGTAAAATCAAATACGGGTTCGGATGGAAGGTTTACCTATATTGATTTAACTGCAAAAGGAAATAAGGTTTTAAGCAACGTATTTCCTCATTGGCAGCTAGCTCAAGATCAAGTTAAGAAAATATTAGGTGGGGAGTTAGATTCATTTCGAAAAAATTTAAAGAATATAAACACAAATCTGATTTAAACTTATATACTAAAATTACACATTAACCATTGATTAAAGTGTCACTAAAACAATAGGTTATGTAGGTATTAGGAGATATAGCATCCCACTCAAAAGGAGAAATAACATGGAATTAAAACTCGATAAAACAACAAAGTTACTACTCGGTGCTATTGCATTAGGCTTGTTCTTAAATGCAAGTAATTTATTTATAGACAAAGCTTATGCCAATGATTGGGATCTCGTAGTAGAGCTAAATAAAAGTAATGTAAAGATTGATAGGATGCAAGAGAATTTAAATATCATTGATAAGAATGTAAGAGTCTTAGAGAAAATAATAAATACGGCTGAAAACAATCTGACAACTACGATAAATAATGCTTGCAATGTTAAAATAAACTAAATGAAAACACTGCTTTTATTAATCTTAGTAGTACCACTAATTTCCTGTTCTGATCATCAAACAAATGATAGTTGGGGGAGTTATGCAACAAATAAAGAGACTCAAAAACAAGAGTTTTGGTTTACATCCTATAAAACAAGAGATGCTTGTATAGCAGATATGTCTTGGCAGCTTGAGGGAAGAGACGATCCAAATAAAAAACGAATTTCAAATTGGCATACAAAGCCATACGGCTGTCATTTTATGTCAAATAACAAATGGCTTTCTATGTACTATTATTTAGTTTATAGGGATGAAGGTCTCGGTTGTTTATGGGAATCAAGCAATCCAAATGTACGAATAAAGTACTCAGTGACCCTTAAGACATTTGTAAATGCGCCTGAGCAAGGGAGATGTATTTTAGGTGATTAAATGAGAAAATTACTCCTACTTTTATTAACGATACCTGTGATTGGTCAGAGTGAAGAAACTTTTACTAACGAGCAAGGCTTGAAGATTGAATATGTTAAGCCATCCGTTTCATGTTTTTATGATAAAGAAGCCTACGAAGGCTATCTAAATACTTGCTTAATGTTGCCTAACTATGAAGCTTGTGCACAAACAAAATATGAAAATTATATTTGTGGTGATAAGGATATAGTTGAGAAGTTAGAGAAAAAAGCAAAGGAAGCTGAGTAGGTGTGAGGAGTTACATAATCAGCCTGCTTATTGTATTTGGCGTTCTATTTGGAATTTGGTCATTAATTGATTGGCAAGCCTTTGCAGTTTGGTACGACTCTTTAGGTTAAATATAATTAAATAAAAAAAGGCATAAAATTTTTATGAAATACTTAATACTCATGTGTTTTATTATTGCGATCACTACCTGTGCCATGGCTGGTGATACAAACTCAGAGTTCTACGAGCCAAGTGACTCAAATGCCTATCAAGGAAGGCTGTTATATAACTCTAGTAAGGAAGTTTATCCGATAGATAAAATGATTAAGCTTTGTGAACCTTATACGGGTATAGATACAGCACAAACAAAATGTAAACAACAAAGCCAGCAATCAATGGTGATCTGTGAATACAAATGTAGCTTGCATTGGTCAGCAAAAAGCAATAAATCACCTTAAGTATTTTCGTGTTCCAGTCCCTTAATGTTTGGTTTATGTACAGGGTATTATCTTAAATGAATGCTTAGAGGAAAATCTTGAATATCAGGTAGAATAGCTTTATGAAAAAACTATTACTTATTGCATTAACAATTCCAAACTTTGTTTTGGCTGAAGATTTCAAATTGGTGTGTGAGGGAGAGGAGAGCACGTTTAGAAATGATGTGCTAGAAAATACTTCTAAAGCTACACGCACCCTGCAGGTTAAAGATGATTTAATCGTTATAGATGCTATGACTTATAAAAGTAAAACATTTGATTATGGTGCCATCAAAGGCTCATCGAAATATGTCAAAGACGACACTCAGATTGTTTTAGAAACTACACAGGTTAGCAATGAATGCGACACGGCTTTAATGAACGTTAAACTGAATCGCTCTTCTGGCATGATTGAAACTGCTTCCAAAAGAATAGGGGCTTGTGATGGGAGTAGCTTTACCACCTCATCAAAATTTATGGGTAAGTGTAAGTAAGTATAAGTAAGTATAAAAATACTACCAAATTTAGCGTAACACTCCAATTTATCTCTTGTATTCCAATTAATCATATGAAAAAAATGAGTCATATTTTGTTGTTAGTTCTATCTTTGATTTTAACGAACAAGGCTAGTAGCTTTGAAACAAAATTATCTCCTCAAGGTTCGGATAAATATAATTTATCTATTAAAGGCGATGCCAAGTCTTCTGAAAAAAATTTAAGGGACGTTTTTCAAAATAAAGTTAATGAGATTTGCGGAACTCGTTTCGAAATAATAAGCATTAAAATGGAATATGAAAGTGAAGAGGGAGCTAAAATAAATGTATTAAACGGAACCTTCAAATGCTTTGTGAAGAGTCAAATGTAAAAAAACCCTCATCATATCTGATGAGGGTTTTTTATATATTCCTATAGCGTAAAGACTACATAAATATTTTGAAACTACTGAGCTGAAATTTTATATATTTCACCTTCATCAGTACTTGCATAAAGAGCATTACCTGGACCCATTTCTAGACCACGAAATCTCTTCGATACACCAACAGGCATATGAATAACGCTTTTTACTGATTCTCCATCTGGTGCAATATCAACAATGTCGATACGCATTCCACCTGGTGTGCCACCAAAACCAATTCCCATGATTCCAGTTGCTAGACGGCCTTCATAAATACCCCAGTTCTTTCCTGTTAAGAAAGCAGCAGAACCAGTTCCTTGTGAGTAGCCATTATTTTGCCAAGCAGGAAACATGAGGTCATCAAAACGAGTATCACTCATTGGAGTGTATGCAGCACGAACTGCTGGAGTCATACCTTCCATTTGATTTGGCTCATAACCACAATATTGATCTGGACAAGCGCCTCTTCCAGCTCTTTTTTCATGCGGATCCCAACCACCATTACCACCATTTACTAATGCAGTAATTTCATCGTTGTGCCATGGTCCATGTTCTGCAGTAAATGCTTGACCATCGCTAGGACGGAAATCAATACCTTGAACATTTCTATGTCCGTATGTATAAAAACGTTGATCAGCTTTGATTTTGTTTTTTGGATGCCCTTTACCATCAGCATCAATTCTTAAAACAACACCACAAACTAAAGAGTTATCTTGAGGACATACACCTCTATGACGATCGCCTGTACCTACCCAAAGATATCCTTCTGGGCCAAAGGCCATTCTTCCACCATTATGAGCACCTGGACCACCGAAAGGTTGGTTAGATTCAAATGGCTTATATTGAATGTCTTTCACAATATCAGTACGATCTGAGACCTTTGTTAGATCTTTATTAACCTTGAATGTCATGACAATGTTTCCATCACACTTTTCAAAGTTAGTTTTACAGCCAGATGCATGATATTTAGTTGATGTTGAATAAAGATACAACTTACGATTCTTTTTAAAGTTAGGATCTAAGACAACACCTAACATTCCAGCCTGTCCTTCACAAAAAAGATCGTTTCCAGCACTTTTATAGCCTTTAGAACCTTTCATACCATAAAGTGCATTTACTTTTCCAGATGCAGTTTTTACTGAAAGACCTTTACATTTTTCAGTGTAAAACATGGAGCCATCTGCAGTGAATGCCATGTCCCATGGATTTTCTAAACCAGACATGACGACCATTGATCCGATCTTAGGAACTTTCATTCCGTGATCACCACCGTGATCAGCAGCGTAGACTGTTGTAGCTGTAAATGATACAGCAGCAACTAACGCTGAAAAAACTAAGCTAAACTTTCTTAGCATATTCATAATACTTTTCTCCTAGTTATTAACATTATATTTTGCATCCTTTAAATATGCTGCTAAATCTGCAATTTCTTCATCAGTTAAAGGTTTTGCCATCATAATCATTAACCCTGAATTCGGACCGATCTTAGTACCCGATCGATAAGTCTCAAGTTTATCTGTTATGTAAGGGATTTCTTTACCTGAAATTTTTGGATAACTAGCTGCTCCTTTACCTGCAGGACCATGACAATTAATACACGTTTTATCGTAACGAATTTTACCAGCCTCCACATTACCTGCTAAAACCTGGAAACTTGATAAATAAAATAAAATGCCAATAAAGCTAGTAATACTTAAATTTTTCAATTGCTGTTACCTAACAAAATTAATAAAAAATACAAACTCAAAATTACAATCTTAAAAAAGTTTTGTTTAAGACTTAATGAATAATATACACAATTAATTTACTTTGGAGAGTAAGTATTTTCATTAATTTTAAAAAAAACTATCAAGTCTTTTATTTTAATCACCAATAAAGCCACCACTCTGATGCTGCCATAAATCATAGTAAAGACCTTTTTTCCTAAGAAGTTCACTGTGGCTTCCATCTTCAATAATTTTTCCACTATCCATAACAATCAGTCTGTCCATTGCGGCAATGGTCGACAATCGGTGCGCTATAGCAATAACTGTCTTTTTCTTCATAAGAATGTCCAAACTTTCTTGAATAATCACTTCTACGCTTGAATCTAATGCACTTGTTGCCTCATCAAGAAGCAATATGGGAGCATTCTTGAGAATCACTCTTGCAATAGCAATTCTTTGTTTTTGGCCACCAGAAAGCTTGATCCCTCTTTCGCCAACTAACGATTTATAACCAATATTTCCATATTGATCTTTGAGGTTCATAATAAATTCGTGCGCTTGTGCTTTTTTAGCAGCTGCGATTATTTCATTATCTGTTGAGCTTGGTTTGCTGTAGCCAATATTATCTTCAATCGATCGATGAAGTAATGACGTGTCTTGAGTGACCATTGCAATATTAGATCTTAAGCTGTCTTGTGTTATTGAATTAATATTTTTATTATCAATTAATATTTCACCCTTATCTAGCTCATAAAATCTAAGTAATAAATTTACCAAGGATGACTTTCCAGCACCTGATCTGCCAACTATTCCAACCCGCTCACCATTCTTTATTGTTAAATTAAAATCAGAAAAAAAACTATCATCTGCATGATATGAAAAATAAACATTTTTGAATGAAATAGATGCTTTTTTTATATTAATAGCTTTGGCATTGGGCTTGTCATTAACTATTTGTTTTTTTGAGAGCATATTGAGGCCATCTTGACCAATACCTATTTGTTCATAGAGTGATGACATTTCCCACATCACCCAATGTGATATGCCATTCAATCTGAGCGACATAGCACAGGCAGCAGCAACAACACCAATAGCGATTTCGTTATTTGACCATAAAAAAATAGCCGTTCCAGTCGTTGCTAAAATTAAAAACATGCTCAAAAAATGATTAATAATTTGTATAGCTGTAATCTTACGCATTTGCAGTGTGACGGTATGAAGGAAATCCATCATTGAATCTTTGGCATATTGTGACTCTCGACCTGCATGAGAGAAAAGTTTAACTGTGCTTATATTGGTATACGCATCTGTTATACGGCCAGTCATCATGGATCGAGCATCCGCTTGATTTTTTGAGAGCTTTGCGAGTTTTGGAATAAAATAAAAAAGGCATATCACGTAAGTAGTCAACCATATTAGAAAAGGAAAATACAATAAGGTATTTAAGCTTCCAACTAAAATAATCATGGTAGTGATGTAAACGATTACAAAAACTAAAATATCAGATAATATAAACCACATATCCCTTAAAGCAATTGTCGTCTGCATTACTTTGGCAGCAATTCTGCCAGAGAACTCATTATTATAAAAATTAATACTTTGATTTAATAAGAGTCGATGAAAATTCCATCTCAATCTCATTGGAAATGTACCCGCAAGTGTTTGGTGTTTTACCATAGTCCTTAGGGCAACAAAAAGGGTGCTACTAATTATGATTGCAGCAATTATAAAAAGAAAAGTCATGTGATCATTAAAAAATTGACTAGGACCACTTGCTACCATGAGGTCAATTAATTTACCTAAAACAGCATAAAGAATAGCTTCAAAACTTGCTATAACTGCAGTTAAGAGGGCCATTAAGCCAACATAAATTTTTATATCTTTAATACATAGCCAAGCAAACTTTAATAAAGACTTCGGGGGAGTCTCTATCAGCTCTTTTGGAAAAGGATTAACTAAATTTTCAAACCATTGAAACATATAGATCTAAATCTCCTTTATAAATTTAAGCCAGAGTTGGATTGTAATATTTTAAACGAACTCAAATCACTTAAATAATTTTTAAGCATATTGAATAAGTTTTTCTCGGCGAAAAAGCTTTGCTCTCTAACTAAGTTTTTTTAAGACATGAAAGTATGGCAATAGCAAACATAATAGGAATACCCATCTCTCCAACTTCCTCAATAATTAGTACAATTCTCTTTCCCGATTGCGATAAATCAATACCAAACTTCCTTTCTGCACCATCAATAGTCTTTGTAACAATTACGAGAATAATGCTGGCTAAAACAGCAAGCTGGCTTTGTTTTAAGTCTCTAATACCCTTAATAAAACTATTTTTTTCTCTTAATATGATCGAAGCTAATATAACTAAAATAAAAATGAGCACACCAATTGATATCAATAGCTCATGCATTCCAACTAGATCAGAAAAATATTGCTTCGACTTTAAAACTCCATGGGTAAAGTGTGCTTTATCATAATCAAGCTCACGGAGCGCAAAAAGAATAATGAGAGCCGAAAAGTACCATTTCGATAGTATTTTGTGCCATGGCCAGGAAACAAAAATAAGAATTAAGCAGAAAAAATATCCATAGACGGTTGAGCTTTCAAATAAGCCTCCCTCGATAAGTAATTTTTTTTGGGTATCAATATTTATCCAGGGAAGTATTGCCATAATACAAACAAGAAAAATTATGGCTAGCAAAAGCAAAGAAAAATTTTGGCGATCCGGATTTTTATTTACTTTACTCATCTAGTCGTAATCATATCCTAAGTAGATAAAAAAAAAGGGGATAAATATCCCCTTTAAATATTACGATTAAATTATTAGTCATCAGAACCAATATCGTACAATTCCATTTCTACCTCTAATATTTCACCCGTCACAGCATCAACTTCGACTTCGTACTCATGACCTTTTTTGGCAACATAAATATCAAATTCGTATGAAGGGTTTCCATTTTCTATTGAGTATTCACGATCAACTACCTTGCCATTATATTTTTCTAAGGCTATTTTTTCAGCTTCACTTTCAGAGATTTTAGCTGCGTTGGTAAACTTTTTATCACCCTTTTTGTACTCAATTTCAAAATCATGCAGTGTATGCTTTCTTGCATCACACTCAACCTCTACTTCGTTACCGTCCTTTGTCATGATATCGAATTCATAAATAAGACGATCTTTTTCAATTTCAGATTCCATTGATAACACATGCCCTGGATATTTCTCTACCGCGTTCATGTAGCATTTGTCTATGTCGCTTAACTCTACTTTTTTATGATGTTCTGCCTGCGCTGTTGTGGCAGCAATTACAGATAGTACTAATAATGTTTTTTTCATTTTTTAAGTCTCTTCCTGTTGTAAAAAAATTTAGTCTGATGGTTGAGAAATAAGTTCCATCAGAAAATTTATCTCTACCTAACCTTCACATGCCTCAAGAGTATTTTTGAATTATAAGATTTGACTTGAGCGCTTTTCTTCCATTGCCATAAAAGATTTTTTGCATACTTAGTTCTCTCAAAAAAATCATAGGCAGGGGTTGGGTATGAGTTTTGGTCGTTAGAGAATAAATCAAAATTATTATCTGGTAACCCTAAGATATAATCTTTGTCCTGATCGGATAGTTCGTCAACCCAATTTTTAATAAATATTACGTCTGGATCATGATCCTGTAGCTGTTTTGTAGGGTTATAAATTCTTATGGTATTAATTCCTGTCACGCCTGCCTGCATTTGAATTTGTGGGTAATGGATTCCTGGCTCAAAATCTAAAAATAGTGTGGCTAAATATCTTGCTACCAATTTCCAATGAATCATATAGTAATGGCATGCAAAGCTTACTACCATCGCTCGCATCCTAAAATTGAGATACCCTGTTTTTTTTAATGCGCGCATTGAAGCATCAATTAAAGGGTAGCCTGTTTCTCCATTGGTCCAAGCTAAAAAATCTTGGTGTTCACAATTAATTACTTTGTAAGGAAAATTTTCATAACCTCTATTTATAGGTAAATCTTCAATTTCTATTTCACTCTCATACTTTTGAATAAAATGACAATGCCAATGCAGCCTTGAGGACAACGCTGCCATTGATCTTCTCCACCCAGGCTTATTCCATGATTTTAATAGTGTTTGATATACCTCCCTCATGCTTAAGTTTCCATAGGCAATATAAGGGGACAGTCGGCTGCAGCTTATTCTACTTTTATCGGGCTTGGAGATGAACTTAAAGTAATCTTGACCACGGGTTTCAAAAAAATCATGCATCTCTTTTTGTGCAGGTAGACAGCCGCCTGTTTGATGATGACTGTCATTGGCGAGTTGTGGAGTTTCAGATTGTATAAAGGGGTGAAAAATAATATTGGCTTTAGCTAGATTGATAGGCTTAATTTCTTCACGCATCAC
>Ga0209711_10003855_pt1 | contig 12401 bp, 16 predicted proteins | sample ArcticOcean_MG_C_7_FD_187441 | JGI IMG/M metagenome (GOLD analysis project Ga0209711, IMG submission 187441) | Marine microbial communities from western Arctic Ocean - ArcticOcean_MG_CB11_88 (SPAdes) (version 2) | ecosystem: Environmental > Aquatic > Marine > Oceanic | place: Arctic Ocean... | reverse complement strand
TGGTTACTATCATAATGTGCATCCACAGTTTTAATTAACATTTCTAGTTTTTGCATTATTTTTTAAAATTCTGTTTTTAAACTTTCTCTTATACGTTTTATCGCCGATGTTTTAATTTGTGATACTCTTCCTGTTGAGACACTCAAAACTTCAGCAATTTCATATATATTTAATTCTTCAACAAAGTACAGTTGAATAGTAAGAGCTTCATTACCTTCTAGTTTACTTAAAGATGCTTTAAGTAGATTTTTTAATTCCACATGATTTATGTTTTCTTCAGGATTCATGTCTTTAGCTATAAACCATTCAGAGTACTCATCATAAGTATCATCTAAACTTCTTATAACATTAGCTTCAAAAGCGCTTGTCCATTCATAAAACTTTTCAGTTGTCATTCCGATTTCTTTGGCTATTTCAGAATTATTTGGTTCTCGGCCAAATTTTTGTCTAAGAACAGAAGCCGCTTTTTCTGAAACTTTCTTCATTTTAATTGTACTTCTACAAAGGTTAGAATTTTTTCTTAAATAATCTAAAATTTCGCCTTTAATTCTGATATTTGCATATGATGAAAAAGCAGCGTCTTTCTGTGGAGTATAATTTTGCGCTGCAGAAATAAGTCCTAACATACCTATTTGAATTAAATCTTCTATTTCTATAACAGAATGGACTCTTCCATGGAGATGCCAAGCTATTTTTTTAACCAAATTAATATTATCTTTAACAAGATCTTGAATATCAGGTTTTATAATTTTTGAGTAATTATTCATTTTTTAAACCTTTAAATGACTTAAATGTTAGTTATTAAAAAACTTTATCCCTTTAGTTTCATTATTATTTAATGTTAATATATTTTTTGAGAGATGATTAAAGGCTTTGGTTTCTTCATTTACAACTTTATTGGACATTAAGGGAGTTCTTGAAATTATGGAGTTTTTAATTTTTAAAGAAGATGGAACATGCCCTAAAAACTTAAGTTTCACATCTAAGAATTTTTGAGTTATGGATTGAAATTTTTCAAAGTTAAGTTTTGCTTGTAAATTTGATGCAGCCATATTTATAATAACTCCAAAGTTATCCATTTTATAATCTAAATAAGCAGCTTTAATTAGACTATAAGCATCTATGAAGCTTGTTGGCTCTCCTGTTAAAATAATTACTACTTTATTAGCTGAGGCCATAAATGACATTGAGGATGCTTCGGCCCCTGCACCAACATCAATTATTAAAAAATCAGGTTCAGCAGTTATAGCTTCAAAACTTTGTATTATTTTATGTCTTTCTAAATCACTTAAGCTTAGTAAATTACTTATAGCGTTTCCACCTGAAATGAATTTCAAACCATCTTTTGTTGTTGTTATGACGTCATCTAATTTTGATTTTCCTGAAATAAAGTCATCTAAGGAAAGTTTTGGATTAATGCCGAGTAGAATATGAGCATTAGCCATGCCTAAATCAGCGTCTAATAAAAGTGTTGTTTTATTCTGTAGAGCTAGACTGATAGACAGATTTACTGCTATTGTTGTCTTTCCTACTCCACCTTTTCCAGATGCAATTGCTATTGATGTTGTCATTATAATCTCATAAATCCTATTATATACTCATGTCTTTCATATATTGTGCCAAAACTTCTTTTTTAGCAAAAGCTAATGAACCTATTATTGATCTTGATCCAGATAAAATTCCAATTTTACAATTTAACTCTCCTAAGATTGATAATTCTTCCGGGCCAACATAAGATTCATCTAACTTTGTTAATCCAATTATAGGGTCTGATTCTTTATAAAATTCAATTTGTGATTTCATAGAAAGTTTATTGTTTCCTGATTGAAGAGCTAAGATATTCAAAAACTTTTCATTGGCACAAAGTTCTTTTAAGTATTCTGTATAACCTTCAATATGTTTGTTTTCTTGGGATACATCTATAATTAACTTTCTATCATTTTTATTTGCTTCAATAAATTTTTTAATTTCATCGAGCGTTGAAATTGAACTTACATTTAAATTGAGTAATCTTCCAAAATTCATTAATTCAGAATGATTGGATGATTTTGGTGCAAAATCTATTATTGATAATTTATGTCTTTCATTTCCAACAAATTTATTGTCAAGAATATGTGATGCAATTTTTGAAGATAAGGTTGTTTTTCCTGAACCGCTTGATCCATTAATAAATATTATATTTGTATTTAAAATATTTTGTTCAGATGGTAAAACTAGTTTTTTGGCTAAACAATGATAAAAAACTAATTCAGGATCTAGATCTACCTCTTTATCAATTATGTTTTTAAATTCTGAAATTATATTTTTTGAATATCCTTTTTTTAATAGATTGATGGTCATAGAGCTATGATCTCCTGAATTAAAATCATCCATGTCTGAAATAATCATGTTTTTTAATAGGTTCTCAATTTTATTTGTAAAATTATTGAAAGTGTTTATGTCAACATAATTATTAGTTTGAACTTCAGAAACATTAGAATTTATTGGCTTTATACTTGAAATAGTTTCTGAAACAGAATTCAATTTTTTATTATTTATACTTTGCTCTAAAGAATGATTTGAAAATAAATGAGTAAAATTTGATTTTTTATTTAATGATTTTCTTTTAGTATTAGATGAAGCAATATCTTCTATACTATTAGAGCCTACAATCTCAATTTTCCCATTAATTTTTTTAGTGTGTAAGATAACAGCGTCTTTTCCAAGAACTCTTGAAATTTCATCCATTGCTGAAAGGCTGTCTTCTGCAATTACTTTATGTTGTGTCATTCTATTCTCCAATATTTGAAATTGAGTATTGTTTAATTATTATTTTGTTCCTCTGATCCAATGTTAGCTATAACTTCTATTTTTTTATTATCAGGTAACTCAGTAAATGATAGAACATCTAAGTTAGGTATATGTTGTCTTAACATATGTGATAAATCTCTTCTAATAACAGGAGCTGTAATCATCACAGCTTTTCTGTTTTCATTTTGCATTTTTTCCATAACACTATTAACTGCAGTAACAATTTTTTGAATTAAGCTTGCTTCAAGAATTAACCCATTTGCTCCAGTTTGCTTGGAAATATTAACAATCATTTGTTCTAACTCTGCTGAGAAAGTTATTACTGGTAATGGACTATTTAAAGGGGCTATTTGTTGAATTAAAAGTCCTGATATAGCTGGTCTAATAGATTCTGCAATATCTAACGGAGAGTTATTTTTATGATTTTGACTCGCTAACACTTCTAAAATTCTTCTCAAATCACTAATGGGCATTCTTTCTGCTAATAATAATTTTAGGACAGATGTAAGTATATTGAGAGGTATTAGTTTAGGGACTGTTGAAGAAACTAATTGAGGTGAAGTTTTTGATAAATTATCTAGTAAAGCTTGAACATCATCTTGTCCGAGCAATTCATTGGCTTGACTTGATAAAACTTGATTTAAATGTGTTGCTATAACTGATTCAGGTTCTACAACCATATATCCTAAATTCTCAGCTTTTGCCTGCTGATGACGTTCAATCCATGTCGCTTCCATACCAAAACTAGGATCTTTTACATCTGTTCCTTCAATTTTTGTTTGAGCAGATTCTCCAGGTATGGCTAGTATTAATTGAGGAAAAACTTTGTCTTCCGCAACTATTTCCTGACCTATCCTTATTCTATAGTGATTAGCATCTAATGACAAATCGTCTCTAATTCTAACTGGTGGAATAATAAAGCCTAATTCTTTTGAAATTTGTTTTCTTACACCAGTAATTCTTGCTATTAGAGGCCCATCATTTTCGTCGTCAACCATTTGTATTAGACCATAACCTAATTGCATAGATATGGCAGAGTTATCGGCTATTTCAGATAAATTAATAGAATTATCATCATCTTTTTCTTCTTTAACAACTATCTCACCATTTTCATTTATGGTATCACTTCCGTCATTAGTTTCATCTTCTTTTTGCTTTATTCTCCACCAGATAAAAAATGTTAGTCCAGATGCAATTAAGAATAAAACATTAGGCATTCCAGGTATTAATCCTAAAAGAAAAAGAACACCGGCACTAGGGAGCCAAGCTTGTTTCATTCCAATTTGCGAGCCTATTTGTTGAGATAAATCTTGACTAGTGGATACTCTAGTTACAATTATTGCAGTTGCTATAGCTAGTAACAAAGATGGAATTTGAGCAACTAATCCATCTCCAACAGACAGTATAATATAGTTTTCTGCAGCAACTGAGGCTGGCAGATCATGCTGTGCAATTCCAATTATTAATCCACCAATAATATTTATCAATAAGATTAAAATTCCTGCTACGGCATCTCCTTTAACAAACTTTGATGCTCCATCCATAGATCCATAGAAATCTGCTTCTTTAGCCACATCATCTCTTCTTTGTTTAGCCTCTTCACTAGTAAGTAAACCAGCATTAAGGTCAGCGTCTATCGCCATTTGTTTTCCTGGCATAGCATCGAGGGTAAACCTTGCTGATACCTCAGATACTCTTCCAGCACCTTTTGTTATGACCACAAGGTTTATAATAATTAATATTGCAAATACAAATATACCTACTACATAATTACCAGCTATAACAAACTCTCCAAAAGCCTCTATAACTTTTCCAGCAGCGTCTGGTCCTGTATGACCTGCGCTTAAAACAATTCTTGTTGAAGCAACATTTAAACCCAACCTTAAAATTGTCGCAAATAATAATACTGTAGGAAAACTTGAAAAGTCTAAAGGTCTAAAAGTATGCAACGCAACCATTAATATAAGAAGAGATAATAAAATATTAGTAGTAAAAAATATATCTAGCAATATTGAAGGTAAGGGGATAACCATCATTACCATCAGCATCAAAATAGCAATTGGTAAGCCAAAAGGTTTAATTTTTTCATAAAGAAAAAGTTGTGGGCTCATTGTATTTGTCAAATTCATGACATCTCCTAATAAATATATTTTTAAACCAACTTTATAAAACACAATAAAATCAATAACTTAGTTATTTATAAATTATTTAATGTATAATCTTTTAAAAGAAGCAAAAATAATGCCAAATTTAAATATTTATTTTTCAACTGTTAAATAATTAAGGTGCCCATCTTTAATAAGATTGTTTTTATTTTTAAATATTTGGCATGTAATCTGCATAATTATTTCATAATTTATTTTAATAGATATGTCAGGAGACATTTATGACGTGCAAAAAAACTAAAAAAATTTTTGTTACTTTTACTTTATGTTCATTGTTTTTAAGTTCAGGGTGTTTACAAAATTTTGAAAACTCAAGCTTTTTAAATTCTAGCAAAAGTTCTTTACAAAATAAGAGTAGTGAAAGTGATGGTATTTTAGCATTAAAAGAAGTTTTTGATAGTTCTGTTGAAAAAATTCCTACTTTATCAGCTGTTGGTTATGCCGTTGTGTCTAGTCAACCAGGAAGAACAAATGCTCAAAAAAGACTTATGGCTATTAGATCAGCAAGAATGGCTGCAATGAGAGAGTTGGCAGAGCAAATTCATGGAATTCAACTTGATTCTAATACTACTGTTATAGATTTAATGGTTCAAAATGATACTTTCCGAGCTGTAGTTAAAGGTTTAATTAGAGGAGCTAAAACTGTCCGTATAAATCCAACAGGTGAAGACACTTACGAGACAGTATTAGAGATTGATAGAGATATGATGGTTATGATGTTAAGAAATGCAAGAAGAACCTAAAGGTTAAATTATGTCTCAAATAATTAAAACATTAAAGATAACTATTGAAAGTATAATTGTATTTATATTGCTTTCCATATTTAGTCTTAATCTATTAGCTAAAGAAAATGATAGTAAATTTAGACAAGTAGAGGCTACTGGTAGAGCTATATTAATTGATGACAATATAGAAATTTCTAGAAAAAGAGCACTAGAGGACGCCTTATATATAGCTGCACTTAAAGGCGGAGCAAATGTAAATGGTTTTTCTGCAATTAGTGCAAATACAGTTATGAATGATCAGGCTATTATTACTGCTGCATATAAAGTTATTGACTTTAAAATACTTAAAGAAACACAAGATAAAGAATATTTATCTATTCGAATTTCTGCAATTGTAGGTGGTGATTTATCCTCAAAAAATTGTAAGGTAAGACCAATCAATATTTCATTATTTCAAGGACATTATAGTTTTGGTTCAGATGTACCATCAAGTTTAGCTAGAAAAATGTCTTCATGGTTTAATGATTTTTATGAAATTATTTCCAACACATCCAATGTTTCTGCATTAGATTTTAGGAATAGTTCAATTGATGAAGTTATAAAATCAAATAAAAACTCTGCATTTGACTATACTGCATTAACAAATGGTATACCTTACATACATGGCGGCGATTACAGCTTAGTTCCTAGTTTAATCTTAACAAAAAATTACTCTAAAAATAATATCTTTTCTAATTTTATAGTTAAAATTTCTTTTAAAATTTACAAAGGATCTGATTTTAAATTAATGCCAATAAAAACATTTAATTTTCCAATCAAATATAATATTGATAGTAAATTTCAATTTTTGAAAAATGTATCTACCTTAAATATAAATTCAGTTGATATAATGTTAAAAGAACATCTTAAAACAGTAACAAATAGTTTTTTTGAAGATCTGTATTGCAGACCTCTAGAAGGAAAGTTATCAATGTTAAACGGAGAATTAACTGTTGATTTGGGAAGCAAACAAGGACTTAAAGAAAAACAGATTGGTCTAGTAAGAGGAATAAAAATTAAAAACTCAATGCTTAGTAATAGTGCTGTAGTATTGCATGCAGAGAGTATAGGTGAGAATAATAGTAAATTATTACCATTAAATGATAATGTTAAACTAGATATTTTAGATAACTTAATAGTAGAATTTGTGGAGTAGAATATAATGAAACAGACTGTATTATGTTTTTTATATATATTTAATATAAGTTTTATAACTGTATTTAGTTCTATGGTTAAGGCTGAACCTTTTGTGGTTCTTGAATATAGAGGAAGCAATCAATCAAGCTATGATCTTTCAGATAATATATTTTTACAAGACGGTAATTATAATGCCAGTCATACTGTATTAAAGAATGAAACATTAAGTGACATAATGCTAAAATATTATGGATCAAAATCATTTAATAAAAATATACTTAGTCTTGCAATTGTACACTTTAATAAACATGCTTTTGTAAGAGGAAATCCTAATTTTTTATTTTCAGAAAAAAAAATATACCTTCCTAGTGTTAATGAAATTAAAAATTTAATTATAAAAAAACAAAATAAAACTAATGATAACGAAGGCTTACAAAAAGAAATTTCTTCACAAATTTATTTTTTTGGTGGATAAAAATTGTTTAATTCATATTTAAAAAAAATATTATTTATTACAATAGGATGTTTAAGTTCTTATAATGCAACGGCAATTAGTGGTAATGAAATTTCAAATCATTTAACCAAATGGTTATCTGATAAGGGAATAAAAGGTCGACCTATTTTTTCTAAAACAGTTCAGTATAAGAATTGTAAAAATAATCTTAATATTAAAAAAGTTTTTGAAAGATACAACACTATAAGAGTTCATTGTCCAGATTTAGATGGATTTAATCTTGTAATAAGAGTTGATTTGGAAGATAAGCCAAAATTTACTAATAATAACACTGCAAGTATAAAAAAAATTATTAAGCCAAAGAAAAATAATTCTAAAGATAAAATTAAAAAAACTGTTCAACTAATAAAATTAAATAAAGCTCTAGAAAAAAACTCTACTTTAGAACTAAAAGATCTTAAAATTGTGTCGTCTAATAATGTAATCCAGTCATCATTTTTTAATACTAAGGAAGAATTAATTGGCAGGAAATTAAAGAAAAATTTAAAAATGGATCAATTATTGCATCCAAGACACTTGTATGAAAAATTTGAAGTTGGAAATGGAGATGTTTTGTCAATTATTTCTAATATAGGAAATGCATCAGTTATCGTGTCTGGAGAAGCACAGGAATCTGGTAATTTAGACGACCTGATAAGAGTAAAAAACTTAAGAAGTGGAAAGATTATTAAAGGTTATATAAAAAAAAATAAAATAATTAAAGTTTTTCGCTAAAATAATAACGATTAGCGTCGTTAATATAAACGTGGAGTAAATGATATGGATAATATAACAAATAATATACTAAATAATCTTAATAAAAATAGATTGCAGAGTTCAAAAGGTTCTACAAGTGACGCATCATCGACACCTATTGTTATTAAAAGCGAAGTAAGCTCAAAAGTTATAAAAATAAACGAGACTAAAAACTTAGTTTCTGAATTAGCTTTTTCTGCTCCGATTGATAGCTCTAAGGTAAGTGAAATTAAAGCTGCTATATCTTCTGGGAATTACCCACTTGATTTAGATAAAATTTCAGATGCCCTTATGCAGGCCTATATAGAAATGAAGTCTTAAGATATTTGAGTTAAAATTATGATTGAAAAATTGCAAAAAACTTATGGTATTTTAAATTCTTTTGAAAAATTAAATTCGAAAAAATTTAATTTTAACAATATTAAAGATGTTAACGAGCTATTAGATCTTGATCTAAATCAATATGCTAATATTGATAAAGAAAATATTAAGTCTAATTCATCAAATGAACATAAGGATTTGATTTTAAATATTATTTCAAAAATTGATACTTTGGAATCTAAAATATTACCAAAAGCTGATTTGATGAATTCTTTTTCAAAAAACATTAAATAGTTTTTTCAAAAATTGATGGTAATTTTACAAGAAATGTTCAATATATCACTATGTTCATAGAATTAATTATATCTTATTTTGAAATTATAACTTTTTTTTCTATTATTTTTATTTTAATAGGTATTTTTTCATTATTTTTTATACAAAAAAGTGAAATTTCAAATAATAAAAAAATTATTTTAAATTATGTTGATGTGTTAAATAATTCGAATAAAGAATTTAAAGACTATTTGATAGGTATCGGCAATATATTAGATCAACAAAAAAATGAAATTTCAATTCAAATAGAAAGAATTTCTTCTCTAGAAAGAGAAATTAATCGTATGAGTAATATTAAAGGTTCAGAAGATACTCTAGGGCTAGCAATTGAAATGGCAAGATCAGGAGAAGATAGAGACAGTATAAAAAATAAAACTGGGCTTAGAGATGATGAAATTGAAGCAATATATACTTACTACAGGAAATAATAGTGAATTATTTTAATCATCATCTATTAATATAGCTTTTCCACTTTCAATAATTTTTTTTGAGTCTTCAACTGTGACATCAATCTGAATTCCTGCAGGAAATCTTACACCATTTACTTCAGTAGTTTCTTTTATTTGAACTCTAACCCATTCTAATGGGGTATCAGGATTTTTAATTTTAGTGTTATCAATAATAGATTCTATTATGTTATCGGGTTTAGTAAAATTATTATCAGCTTTATTATCATTAATTATTTGATTATTTAAAATTGATTGTAATCTTTTATTAACAATAGTTACTCTAGCAGCTAAAAAAGCGATTTTACTTATTTCATCTGTTTCAGAAATAAGTAATTCTTTTATTTTTATTGAAAGTTCTTCAAGAGCTAAATGATCAAATTTATTAAAGAATTGATCTCTCTTTTGAATTATTTCAGATGAAAGCATATCCATTTTTTTACTTTATATATTTTAAACTATTACGACAATATAAAAAAAATATTAAGATTTTATTATGAAATTTATTTATTGATGATTGTCTTATAAATATAAAAATAATTTGGCATTATATTTGCATTTATCATTCAAATTAAATGAATTAAATGAGTTTCAAGTATGAATTCGATTAAAGACCAATTATCTTTTTATGGTTCGGCCTTACAATTAAGAGGCAAGAGAAATAGTATTTTAGCTTCAAATATTGCTAACGCCGCAACTCCCAACTATAAGGCAAGAGATATTAGTTTTGAAGATGAAATTAATAAAATTTCTAGGAACGGTCCAGTAAGTACTACTCACAATAATCATATAGTAAACAATTCAAACAAATCAATTAATGATCCTTCTTATAGACAGCCTTTAGTTGCATCACTAGATGGAAATACAGTTGAGTCGGCTGTTGAGCAAATGCAATTTGCTGAAAATACAATGAGATACTCAACGACTGTTAATTTTCTTAATGGAAAAATTAATAAAATCTTGTCAGCCATAAGGGGTGAATAATGGATATTAAATCTGTTTATGATATTGCCGGAAGAGCTATGGCAGCTCAATTGGTTAGATTGAATACGGTTGCCTCTAATCTTGCAAATGCTGGATCTACTACAGGTGATCCTAAAACTACTTATAAACCCTTAAAAGCAATATTTGAAACTCAATATAGTGATTTAGTTAATAAAAATGGTGTTGCTACAGTTGATGCCGTTGAAGTTAAAGAAATCGGACGAGAACCAATTAAATCTTATATGCCTGCTCATCCTTCTGCTGATGGGGCTGGTTATATATATAAAGCGGCTGTGAATGTTGATGAAGAAATGGTCGACATGATGGAAGCTTCTCGTCAATACCAAAATAATGTTGAAGTAGTAACGACTTTAAGAGCTTTAACAATGCGAACTTTACAAATAGGAAAGTAGGAATAAAAAATGTCTGAAATAAATTCATCAAATCAATCTTTAACTAATATTTTAGATAAGCTAGGAATAAATTCTGCCAAAGAAAAAGGTGCTCCTAAAGAAATTAAAGATCAATTAGGTCAGTCTGATTTTTTAAAGTTGATGACAACACAACTTCAAAATCAAGATCCTTTTGCTCCTGTTGATAATGCAGATTTTATTGCGCAAATGGCACAATTTTCTACAGTTACAGGTATAACATCAATGGATGAGACTATGAAATCTGTTGGTGAACAAATATCTGAAATGAGAATAGCATCAGCTACTCAAATGATGGGGCATTCTATTTTAGTTCCTGGAAAATTAGCAAGGCCAGATAAAGAAGGTATTATTAGTGGTGTAGTCGATTTGCCTGATATGGCTTCAAACTTAAATATAATTTTTGAAAGTAATGACGGCACAGTTCTTCATCAAGAAAATCTAGGATTACAGAAATCTGGTCTAGTAGGCTTTGAATGGAAAGATTTACCAGAAGAGATTAAGAATTCTAATAAGCCAGTAACAATACGAGCTTTTTCAGGAAATAGCGGTGATAATGCTGAACTTGTAACTCAAGTGTTTGCAAATGTTGCGGGAACTTCAAAGACAGATGATGGAGTGATGTATGAGGTTGATGATTATGGTTCAATCGATCCAGCACAAGTAGTTAGATTTAAAAATTAAATTAAAAAATATTAAAACTAGGAGAAATTAGAGATGTCATTTTATACTGCACTTACAGGCCTTAACGGATCTCAGGCTGATATTTCTGCCACATCAAATAATATCGCTAACGTAGCGACAACTGGTTATAAAAGAAGTAAAGCTGAATTTGGAGATATTTTTGCAACCTCTCCATTACAAAATAGTTCATCATCAATTGGTTCTGGAACAATTTTAAAAGGTATAAAGCAGCAGTTCACTCAAGGTAACGTTACCTCATCTCTTAATGCTCTAGATATGGCTATCTCTGGACAGGGATTTTTTGCGCTAAAACCTTCATTAACAACAAACCAAACTGTTTATACTAGAAACGGTTCTTTTTCAGTCGACAACGATAGATATGTTGTAGATTCTGCTGGTCAGTACGTTTTGGCTTTGCCTGTGTCTGATGATGGATCTGTTCAAGGAGGTGAGATTACTGACGCTTCTCCTTTAAAATTAGAACTAGAAGCTGGCGAGGCAAAAGCCACAGATAATCTAGCACTTGCAGTGAATATACCTTCATCATCAACTGTTTTTGAATCAGCAGATGATTTTGACTCATCAAACCCTGCGACATTTAATTCTTCAACATCTGTAACAATTTTTGATAGTCTTGGAAACCCTGTTATTGCAACGGCTTATTTTATTAAAACACAAGCTGCCGGTGGTGATGCCACAACTCATAATTATCAAACTAAATTTATTGTAGATGGAAGAGAAGTTACACCATCGTTAACAGAAGCTATTTCTCCAACTGGTCAAACTTTGGTTGTTGACAGGTTCGGTCAAATGATACCTATGGATCAAAAGCCACAAATTATTTCAGTTGCCCAAACTCAACCGTTATTTTATTTAGATGATCTTTCTAACAAAACGGTATCACAGTCTGCAACAGTTACTTCTACAGTTTTAGAAGACGCTGCATTTACTGATACTGCACCATCTATAACTGTAGTAACTGATCCACTTCAGTATAATACAACTTATGAAGCAAACCCAACTTTAAATAAATCCACCTATTGGGGAAAAGATTTTTTAACAGTTAGAGTTGACGATACAACTGGAAGTGCAGGTTT
>Ga0209711_10003844_pt1 | contig 12421 bp, 17 predicted proteins | sample ArcticOcean_MG_C_7_FD_187441 | JGI IMG/M metagenome (GOLD analysis project Ga0209711, IMG submission 187441) | Marine microbial communities from western Arctic Ocean - ArcticOcean_MG_CB11_88 (SPAdes) (version 2) | ecosystem: Environmental > Aquatic > Marine > Oceanic | place: Arctic Ocean... | reverse complement strand
CAAATAATCCAAAAGCAGTACCTCCAGCGAATCCACCAGAAATAGAAGCTAACATATCGTCAAAATCAAGAGATGTTTGTCTCTGTAAGAATAACATGTTTTCTTCAATTGCTCCTTGAGTATCTAAATTTTTAAGGATAGCATCAAATTCATCAAGTCCAGCAGCAGCAGTAAATCCTACTTCTACATTTCCACGAGATTGAATAGCGGCAAATAATCCTTCAGATCCTGGAGTTGTACTTACACCAGCAGCACCACCAATTTGGCTAAATTCACTTTCAATCATACTCATTTCTAAGTAATCTTCAAAACGTAATCTAGTTTCAGATTCAGCTTTTAAATACCATAAGTATCCAGAAGTCCCATCTTCAGTCGCAACTTCAACCCATCCAATTTGAGCCATATCAGAACCATTAACAACGTATTGGCTTCTTAGGATAATTGGTGAATTAGAATATTGAGTAAATTGAGGTTCAACAGAAACTCTTGTATTAGCGGCTTGAGCACCAACTCCAGCAGCAACGCCACCTAAGTTAGTTCCTTTAGCATAAGAAGAGCCGTATACAAATATTTTTAAAGTTGCTCCACCTGCTCCAGCATAAAAAGTTGCTCCAAGAGCCACGTTATCAAAAGGAGTTACAGTAATAACACCGGTAGTTGTATTTGAAGCAGTTACTAAAGCTTTTGCTTCAGCTCCACTTGCTGGATCTAAAATAACAATAGTGTCATTTATAGAAATAACATTAACAATCCCTGCTGCAGGTGTAATTGTAAGAACATTTATTCCAGCACCCGCGGCTAAAACTACGTTTGTGTAGGAAATGTGTAATCTATTTTGTTCTGACCAAATTACTTGATCACTTGACATTGGCATTTCAGCGCCAACCATTCTTAAAAAGCCAGATAACGTACGATTTCCGTAACGTTCTACTTCAGCTTCATATACTTCTGGCAGGTATTGTTGAGCAAAAGTGGTTGAATCACCATTTGCTGCGGTACCGCCGTTAAATTGTAGGTAGTTGCTATTTAATAGCTCCTGCTGTGAAGAAGGAATTAAACTACCAAATTGAGGAGTTAAACTCATAATTGTTTGTTTTTTTAGTTAAATTTTTTTGTTTTAATTTTTAGTTTTGTAGAATCGGCACCTGAAATAGCTTTAACTTTAAATCCGTTTAAAAACACTTCTCCTTGAGTAGCCCTAGCTTTAGTGTTACTTAAGTTTTTAGAATTGTTTACAACTTCTTTTACGGCATCTGCTTTTCCTTGCTCATAAAAATGAGCGGCAATCTTGTCTACATTGTCAGCGGCATACATAGCTTTGTGATAACCTTTCGCATCTTTAACACTACCATCTGAGTCTAGGAACTTCCCGACAAGGTTGTTAATATTTGATTGGCTTTCTGCAACTTTATCACGATTCTGAATATTGTACTTATAGTTCTTATCGCCAACTTTAATATCGAAACCTTCGAAATTGTCGCTAAAAAGTTCTTTAGTACTTTCTTTGAATTGTGTGTGTTGTTGCTTAGCTGTTTCTTGCTGCTTATTATATCGGTTAAAAAAGTCCGTAGCTTTTTGTTGGTCTTGAGTAGTGCCCGGTCTCAACTTGATCTCGTCATAATACTTACTCTTCGTTTCTTCCAAATAGCTTTTGGCTTTTGCAACTTCTTCTTTAAACGCAATTTTTTTCTTGCGTGCATCTCTATCTTCGTCAACATCTTCATCAATGATAAAGTCTTCTAATAACATATCAATGTCTTCACCTTCTAAATAAGGCTTTTCTTTTTTATAGTATTCTTTTAATAGAGTAACATCATCTATTTTAGAATAGTCTGCGTTTAGTCTAGTATAATCTTCTATTGTTCCACCTGTGTCTTCCATAAAAGAAACTAGCTTCTCGATGTTCTCAGGTAAAGCTTTACCAAGAATCCTTTCGTCTTGTATCGCTTTTTCTACTTGAGCTTCAACTTTTTCAGTTTCAGTTACTTCTTTGATTGGAGAAAACCCTTCAGCATCCTTGTCGGACTCTTGTACAGGTTCTCCCACCTTTGTGCTATCTCCGGATGGTTTTTCCACAGATACTTCCTTTGTTTCTCCGATTTGAATGGCATCTTCGTTTGGTATTACCACTTTTATAACTTCTGGCGGAAGCTCAATCAAAGGCTCTTTGATGTTAACTCTCACCGGTTCATTACTAGGTGTTGTTAATTTTTTAGGAGTTTTCTTTTTTAATTTAAACTCACCTTCCTGCTTAACAGGTTCATTTGTTTTTTCTTCTGACATAATAAAATATAATTAAATAATTGGTTGCTTTCTACATGAAAGCCTGTTCACCCTGATCGGGTTGTTGTTCAAAGTTTATTGGTAAGCCATCATTTTTTCTTTGGCTTATAAGTTCGCTTTGTTGTGTAGCTTCCATTTTACTACGACTATCTTTACGATCTTCAATTTCACCTTCTTTTTGTTGAGTGTTTTGAACATCTAATTGTTTAAGCTGCATATCATACTGAAATTTAGCTTGCATTTCTTGAGCTTTTAATTGAGATGCTATTTCCATACGTTGAATCTCCATTTGATTTTTGGATTGTTCAAATTGAACATTAGCACCCATTATAGCTTCTTGCTTTTGTACTTCAGCCATAGCAGTTTTTTCTGCTGTATCAGCTTGTGATTGCCCTTGAGCCGCTATATTAGCTTGTTGATTTGCTTGATCTTGTTTAGCTTTAGTTTTACGTTTTATCTTGAGCATTTGATTAGCTAGCTTAAGATTTTTAATACCTCTTACGTCTATAGCGTCTTCAAGATCAATACCTCCTTGTTGCAAGGCAACTTGTATGTTGTTTTCTAGTTGCGCCTGCTCTTCATCGTCTGGCTCTAATTCTAAAAATATACCAAAATCGTGAAGATTTAAATTTACTATTTCGTCTAATGTTTTAATGTTAAATGTAGATATAGAATTTTGTAGAGCACTTCTAGTTAGTGGAAATTCTAATGCATCAGCTATTTTAAGCGCAATGTTTTCAGCTAGTTTAAGAGTGATGTAAAGGCTAGACTGATTAATATGTCTAGTTGCTACATTAGACGCGTTAGCGGCCATCTTTTGAAGTCCCACAAGTGAGTTCTTATCCATAGCTGTACCATCTCTAGCTTCATTAAGCCCGGTTACATCTCGTATCATTTGTAAATAGTATTGATACGTTTGTATAAGAGCTGCAATTTTAGCTTGTCCACTTGAGCTATTAAGTTCTTGAATAGGCACTTTGCCTGGATTCATATCACCGTCTTGAGTAAGTGATCTACCAACTATTGACCCAGTTTGGAAATACATATTTAATGCTTCCGCCGGATTGTAATTAGTTCCATTGCCTAAATCAACTTCTGCAAGTCCGTCCATATCTAAGTATACACCGTCTGGCACCATACGAGATAAAACTTGTTGCAGCTTTAAATGTGTTAGCTGAATCATGTCAGCAAATCCAATGCACTTACTCACAATAGATTCAATACGCCCTTTATACATCCTAGGTGCGCACAAAGCATAATTCATTTCAACTTTTGTTGTATCAGCATTAGGTCTAGACATATTTTCTGCTAGTTCCCACTTTATCATTTCATTAGAGCCTAATACTTTAGCTCCATTATATAATACCTCAATAGATCGTGATACTCTTTCAAAATTATCATTTTCTGGCGGATTAAATGAATCAGGCTTTTCTAAAGCTTTCATTAATCCTTGTGGTGTTTCTTTTATTTTAAATACTTGGTTATGGTATGTCTTATAATCAAAGTATAGTACTTGAACTGTGTTTTCGTCGTAATTACCCCAACCGGTTACATACTGATTATTGCCTGGCATTTTTTGAATTCTTTCAAGCTCTTCTTTGCTAATGCTTGGAAATTCTTTTTTAAGTTCAGGTATTGTTATAGACTTTACTTCACCTACGTAATATACGTTATCAAAGTTAGGGTCTTCAGTGTAAGAGTAAACCACATAAGCAGGATCTACGTAATCAACAGTAATTCCTTCTGCGGTATTAAAGCTAGTTTTAGCCACTGCCATTCCTAACACAGTTAAATCCATGTTTAGTCTTCTTCTAGTAAGATCAAATTTGTTTTGCGCAAGCACAGAGGCTATAGCTTCTTCTTCCGCTATTTCTACCGACTGCTTATAGCTTAATTGCATATGAAGCTCTAATTCATCTTTAGATTCAGGTATTGTGTCAATGTTAGGAGTTTGATACAAATCAATTCCCAAAGTTTGTTTAAGATTATCTAAATATTCTTTTGCTACCATGTCTTCATAGAGCATTGAAGCGTAACCAGTTCTTTTCTTTATTGACTGTGGATCTTGAGCGTAAGCTTTAATATCATAAGATTTTCCTGATATACCATTAACAACAATATCTACAAATTTAGATAAAATTGGTACGGGCTTCCAGTCTAAGTTTAAATAAGATAAATCACCGTTAATAGATAGTTCATCTTTGTACTTTTGTATCGACTGCTCACCTCGAGCATATAATCTTAATTGGTGAAATTGATTCCAACTAGTTAAGTATCTATTACCATTAGTACGCCCTTGACCAAACCATTCGTATTCGATAGCCTGCCCAACTTGCGTCCCATATTCCCAGCTTGCTTTTTCTGCATCGCTTACTACTTGACTAGGGAAAGCGCTATTGGTGTTAGTATATATACCCATTTAACTTATTATTTTTGATGTTGAACCTTTATTATCGTATTTCTTAATACCTAAATCTACCGCTTGAGGTTTTTGCCTAGGTGGATTAGGTGCATATCTATGCTTGTTGCAAGCCATTAAAGCTAGCCCCGAACTTATGGATGCATCGTGCTTTGTTCTGTTGTTAATATCAAACTTTGCCCAATCTTCTAATGTTCTTTGAAAATACACATCTCCATAGCCGGTTTCTTTTAAGCCTACAAAATCATTTATGTAAGTTTCTATAGCCGCCGCATGAGCTTGTTTAATGTCTTCACTTGAGTTAGGTATTCCGCCTAGCTCTCTTTCTGTTACGGAAAGTTTATTGTATTTTTTATCAGGCCTGTTAATTGAGTAACCTCTATAACCTCTTCTTTTAAAATGATATAATAATCTTGGTTTATTATTTTCTGCTAGTATTGGCATTCCGTAAAACACGCAAGCCATTAGTACATCTTCAAAAAATATTTCAGCGGTTTGAGGTCTAGCAATATATTCTAAAAAGAAATGATTAGGAGGTACGTCCTCCATGCTAAACTTTGTTAAACCGTGAAGAGATCCATTGGATCCTCTGCCGTCTGTAGTACCCGATATATCGTATGGATCACAACCAAATGCTCCGCAATGCTCATTACCAGGATGATTACTACCATTTTTTATATATCTTTTATTTTGCAATTGTTCAGGTGGAACCCAGCTAACTAAAAATCTACCATCTTTATTTGGTACAAATATTACTTTAGTATCTTGATGTCCATTTTCCCATTGGAAACTTCCTTTTGTTATTTGAATTGAATTTTTAAGGTCTTCATTAAAATCTATTTGCTCGTATATCTTAGTCAGATTAAATAAAGATTGTTTACTTTCATCTCTAAAAGCATGTTTAGTTGTGCGAGGAAATTGTCTGTAAAATTCATTTAAACTATCTTGATCAGACCTTAATCCTTCTACCTCGTTATTCCAATATTCAATTACACCTTGTATTATTTTTGTTCCGTGTGGATCTTCAACTTCTTTTTTTGGTGTGTTGAATACAGGTAAGCCATAAGAATCAATGTATCCTTCGTAGTTCCATTCCATAGGTATGAACAAAGAATAGAGTCCTGAGCGAGTCTGTCCATTGGCGTTTCTTTGAGTAACATCTGAATTGTTATAAAGTTTTTTAAAGTTTGAGCCTCCTTTGTCAAGTGAATTTGATGTAGATCCCATCATACACTTTCCAATAACTCTACTACCTAATCTAAGGGTGGTTTTCGTAACACGCCAGTTGTTGAGGATGTTGTTGGGCCTTTCCCATTTCCCGGATTCATCATGGACGAGGAGCCGGAGCTTCTCCCCATCGTAGGCATTATCACCGGTATTCTTCCAGTCGATGGTGGTGTCCAAACCGGTAATCTCTTTGATGGCTTGATTGGAATCAAGTTTTCTACGTGTGAATTTGGAGGCAGGGACTCTGTAGGCAAGTTCGGTCTTTGGACGGTCCATTCCGTCCTGAATCGGTTTGAAAAAGAAGGGATAATTAACGGAGATGGGTACAACTTTATCTGTGAACATCTTCTTAGCATCGGCACCAGATTTGGACAATATTCCGTACCGTGAATCCGTTGATATTGTAGCAAGGTTGACTGATTCAGCTGAGGACATAAATGAAAAGCCCGACCTACGGTTTTTAAGATAACACATTCCATAAGACCGTGTGTCTGATTTACAAGCTTCCCAGAAAATGTAGAATAATCTATTTGATTCTCTAAAGTCCGGTTGCCCAACATCAATTTTGGACCACTGCAGGTACATATAATTAGTGCCAGTAATGTAAGTAGGAACACCTTTGTTAGTGAACCAAAAGCCTTCTTCACGCCTTGTAAATTCTTTGTCAATATAGTCATACCATTTTTCTTTAAAGTCTAACGGGTATTCTTCCCAGTCAAACACAGATTTAATTCTATTTAATTCTTTTGGGTATGGTGTATAAGTCCATTTGTTTTTTTCAAATTCAACAACATCTTTTACTTTAGGCAAAGCTATTTTAAGGTTTTGTATTTCATAAACCTCACCTATTTCACCTGTTTTGCTTATAACTATTAAATCATGTTCTTTGTTATAACCATAATTCCATTTTTTATACCTATTCATTCTGTTAAGAACTTTAGGTTTTATGTAGTCTTTTAAGACTTTATATAAAGTTTGCTTATACATTTTTAGATCTTCCTTCTGCAAAACCTCTAAAAGATTTTTCTTCTTTTACTTCTTTAGGTTTTTCATTTAACAAAGCCTCTTCAGCTTCCAATCTACTTAGTATTTCAAAAGCATCAAATATAGCTAGCTTTTTTGTAGCTGCTGCATTTTTTAATCTATCTGCCGTGATATCATCTCCTGAATCAACAATAGCTTCTTTAGCTACTTTGATTAGCTCCTCAACTGCTACTTGCCCAGCTTGGATTATATTCAACTTCGTTTCCTTGGTATTCATATTTAATTACAATATCATTAGATTTCATACAATATAAACGCTTGCCATCAATTAAAAATTCCCACTCACCGTTAGGTGTATAACCTACAAGGTCACCAGGATTAATACCGAGTGCTTTTAAAGAACTATTGCCGTATTTTAATATACCAATAAGGCTTTGCTCTTTATCTAGCGTTAAAGACTGATTGTCTTTTATTGGAGTTATAAAGCAGCGGTCATTAAATGAATGCCAGCCCTCTTTATTTTTATATAAATAGATTTGATCTATAGCACAAAAATGTAAATCATCTTTGAACCAAGATCTGCTTTTCTTTTTAATTCCTTTCATGTCATAGAATACTCTAAACACGTTTTGGTGTATAACAACTATATCACCTATTTCAATACCTGTACTTAAAGCTTTAGGCGTTTGAATTACTTTAGCTAATCTATTTACAAATTTAAAATCTTCAATTTTTGTATTTACAATTAACTCTTTATTTCCTACCTTAACTTTATTACTGTATTTTTCCCCTACTGGTTCTACAATAAAGTCGTATATACTTTTCAATACTCTAGATCATATTCAACGGAGATAGCCATGTTAGAGTTGAATTTCTTCCATGGCATAACCTCGTTGTTTTTTTTAATGTGAATATTATAAGAACCATCAGATTCATTTAATAAAATATGCGATATTTCATGACCTCCGTAAACTTGTTGGCCGACTGAATAATGCATCGCATCAGTTTTATAATCAGAACCTATACTGATCTTTCTTATATTATTTGTCATCTTCTTTTTCGATCTCAGTGTAAGAACCGTCTTTTAAGTCAATGTTTACTTGGCCATATTCATCTTCTAGCTCTTTCTTAGTAGCTTCAATCTCTTTAGATAGTTCAGCTATTTGACCGTGAACATTTTGTTTTTGAACGTCTAGTACTCCTAAAGTTCTTAACCCTTCGGTTAACTTGGCTTGTTGCTCTTGAACAGTTTTTAATTGTTCTTCAGTAATCATTGCTTTTACCATTTCTTTTACTTTACTCATAATTTGATTTTATTTAATTGTTTATATTAATATAGTTACTTATATATTAGTTATTTACATATAACAAGATCAGCTTCCACAAATGGTGCTGTTACGCCTGTTATGTAGTCTATAGCTAAAGGTAAAAATTGCCCAGCTTGTACTTCAAATACAACTGATTCAGCAGCTGTAGGTATTCCTCTATCCACTTTTTTAAGTTGGAATGTAGCATCTACAGATCCACCTGGTCTTCCAGCTTCTACTATAGTAATAATGTCTCCTGCTTGATATCCACTTCCTCCAGCTATTACGGTCACAGAAGCTACTACACCTCCGGCAGTTACAGTTACTTGAACTGTTAAACCTCCGGTTGCTCTCCTAGGATTGGTGTCTAAGGTAGTTAATGTTGTATTAGCTGTGTAGTTTGTACCAGCATTTAATATTGTGATATCCGTGTTAAGGCCTAAAGGCACAGCACCTTTTGAAGTTCCTGCTGGTATAACGTTTATAATGCCGCCTTTGCCGCACCAAATAACAGAGCTATTTAAAAGATTACCATAAGTGCCTGTTTGATTTTCAAAAGGCCATGCAGGTATACCGTTTGGTGTTCCCACTATCCCCGTTGCTGCCATTGCTTTGCCGGCTATACCGGTGTCCATAGAAAATTTACTCATTTTTTTTTATTTATTACTTATTGATTTATATTTCTCAAACCCACGTGAACCAAAATAGGCTACGTATACGGTTGTTAATAGTTGCTTTAATAATTCTATCCATTCCTGTTCTACAGTAAAAGATATTTCGTGATGACTATCAACCCATATAAAAGCTATAGCCATAAACGATAAGAATATAAGCGCCATAGGACGCGTGTTTTTACTAAGCCATGAGTCAGATGACATATCCGACTCCCAGCGTTTACTTATTTGGTCTTCTGCATTAGCTGCAGCTTTTTCAACTATGACTTGAATCTCCTTTTTAATCTGAAGCTTTTCTTCGTCTGTAGTTGTTAGGTTGTCAATAACTTCACCAACATCTTTGATAACGTTACCGCTTAGCCATTCCCAAATTTTTTTCATTTATTTAATTTTGATTTTGCGCTATTAGCCTTTGACTTTCTGCATCATATGCTTCTTGTAATGCTCTTTGCGTTTCTACATCTCTCAACGCTTGATCGTATTGAGCCCCAGATATTTGATTTTCATCAGAGTTTTTATAAGTTTGTACAGTGGTTTTAGATGGATTTCCCCCTTTAAGCAACGTGCTTTTATTACCTTTTCTAAACCCAAGAATTGCAGGGATAGATGTTACTGGTACGTTCCTTGAATCATTAGCGTCTCTGTTTAAACTAGGATCTGTAGAGTTAACGACAGAGTAACCAGAATCCTGCCCAATAGTACCTGGTGGATATATTGGCGTTTCTAAAATAGATCCATCTTTGTAATTTGGAATTTTAGAGCCTTGCTCAGCAACCGCTACTTGATTTTTATTCCACGACGTAGCATTGTTATATATAGTATCATTGTCTTTAAGGTTTGCTAATTGTTCCTCAGTCATTACACTCTTCTGATCTGCTACAGAGTTATTATAATTGTCTACATCAATTTTGTATTTATCAAAAATGTTTTCCATGCCAACATTTGAATACTTTTGATTTAGAGGACTCATAGTACATGGGCTTTTACTATAACCCGGTCTTGCAATTTTATGTTTTAAATTCATTTTTTTATGTTTTAATATTTTGGACATCCACCACCCTTACAGCCTCGAACAAGATTTCTCAATCCACGAAAAGTAGGAAGTTCTATATTTAATCTTGGTAAATTTAAATTTAATCTTGGTAAATTAATGCTTCCTATTCCTGAGCGATTATAATTACCCTCTTGATTACTTGCCTGACCTAAAGAAGGTGAGGTTAATAATGTTGGCCTTGGGATTACTTCTGTTTTAACATCTTCACTTCCTGGAATAATTTGCGGTGGAGTACCTTCTCCTAAAACTACATCTTCGGTTGGAGGGACTACTATTGGATTTACAGGTTTAGGGTCACAATTAAATGTTCCAGTTCTTCCTGGCCCAGATTTTATGCCCCTGCAATCATCTGCATAAGTTACATCTCCCGGATCAAAAGTGCTTTTGAGGCCAGGTGTAGTTGTTACAACAGGAGGAGGTGCATCAGTACCAGGTATTATTTGATCAGGAGTTGTAGTAACTAACCTTCTTACTCTTTCTTTGTTTTCATTTAAACTAAACGATTCATTAGTTGAAACATTTTGATGCAATGGAGTGCTTGACCTAACTGGGCTAACACCTGTAAAATTCATTTGAAATGCCATTATGTTTTTTGTTTAATATATGTTATATAAAATTTACCATTTTTATTGGTAATTAATGCTGTTAATGTATTTTTATCTTTTATTTCAAAAACAGCTGTGCTTGACCAATTGTTTTCTAAATAGTAATTATTTAAATAAAGTTTTTTTTCTTTTAATTCTACATTTGTTGTTGATAATAAATTACCTGAAAGAGAACTTACAGATTTTACTTTTAGTTGATTGTTGTTTATTGTTATAGTAACATCCGTAGCTAAACCGTTTGATGTCCAATTTCCTAAAAACTCTTCTTGCGCTTTCGACACAAGTGTTGTAAGCAATAAAAATGTAATAATTAGATTTTTCATAATATTAAATTTAAGTGTTATATTAATATTATTACTTATTCATAGGAGTTTCTACAACGTATTTAGCCCCAGGGAAATGATAATCATATCCTGGATACATTACTTTAGTGTAACCTCTATCGTCGGTGCCGAGTACTTTAAACTCTACCCCTTTCATTGTTATATGACTCCCCTGTATAATATTTTGAGGATTATTAACATCAGGGCTGTTCCATAAATAACCTGTTTTAGATGTTTTCATTTAACTTTTTTATAAGCTTCAGCTTCCCAAGGCAAATTTTCTGCCCCTTCTTCCATGTCAGCTCTTGAATATTTTTTGCCTTTCCAGTATACGTTATCATCGTCGTAATCTAAGTCTCCTCTTTTCATTTGATCTAAGTGAACTTGCTCGTGAGCAATAACTTTTTCGCAATCACTGGGGTGTAAATTTTTGTTTAAAATTATAGTACCATTATTATTAGCTTTACCCATTACGCCATCTTCCATATCTACACTGTAAATTGGAGTGTTATCTACCTTATAAGGTGCGTTACTAAGTTTAAAAGCCATGGATTATTCTTTGTAAGGGAATATTTTATTTAATGCTCCTTTTCTGGCTTCACAACCGCAAGGGACGTTTAATCCCTTGCTTATTGTGTCAACCATTGTTTTAATACCAGTAGCCTTAGTAAACTTTTCTATGCTGTCTCCTAAGCCTCTTGATTTCATTAAGACCAGTTTGCGGCTGAGTAACTTACTTGAACCGCTGGTGCAACAACTACAGTTCGTCCTTGCGCTCCTGATTGAGCAACTGGATTTTGTGCAACTGAAACTGGAGATCCTACTGTAGAAATAATTCCACCTGGATTAGCTTTGATAGCGTCATTAATTGCCCCTACAATTGTAGCAGGCGCTAATGCAGCTGTGTGAGTTAATTCAAGAGTTTGAAATCCTGTAATTCCGCTGTTAGTTAATATTCTAGTTCTCGTAGCTGGGACATTTCCTGGTCCTGCAACATCTCCTGCAATTACTGATACAATAGATGAAGAATCTACTAGAATTTCTGGTTGCCCTACAACTCCTGTTAGAGGGACTTTGATAAATTTTGCCATTTTGTTTAGTGTTTAGTGTTAGTGTTAGTGTTAGTGTTTGGCTGAGGTTTGTACAGTCCTCTCTGTTTTATGTATTTTTTTTGTCTTTAGCTGCTTGAGCCATTGATTCTTTTTTGTTACCATCTCCGTCAATGTCCGGATAATCAGGTTGTACTTTACCTTTTTGATAAGCCATAGAGCCTTTTGATTGCAAAGGCGATACTCCACCTCCCATATGCTTAGATAGAAATGATCCTCCTGCTTGAGCAGCTATTGGATTGTCATTTAATAAGTTTGATTTTTCTTGTTCGTTAGATTCCATAATTGTTTAGTGTTTTTTTTCGTCGTATTTTAAATCGCCAGCTAGTTCTGAAATATGCTTTTCATCAGCCGTCATAGATGAATCGCTGTGTCCGTGTTTATTATCATAATCCACGTCTTCTTTAAGATATTTCATATGTGCTTCGTCGTCTTT
>Ga0209711_10003841_pt1 | contig 12431 bp, 9 predicted proteins | sample ArcticOcean_MG_C_7_FD_187441 | JGI IMG/M metagenome (GOLD analysis project Ga0209711, IMG submission 187441) | Marine microbial communities from western Arctic Ocean - ArcticOcean_MG_CB11_88 (SPAdes) (version 2) | ecosystem: Environmental > Aquatic > Marine > Oceanic | place: Arctic Ocean... | reverse complement strand
GGCGCTGCTGCGACCACAATCTCAAGTAGGAATAAACCCTTTTCGAGTGCAGCCACTTCTAGCCTGGAATAGGATAATAAAGTCTCCTGCGAAGGTTTCTCATGAAGTGCAACATGTACGATGCGTTCGGCAGCGGATCTTTTCTTCCATTTTTTATTAGGAAATTCACCTGTGATTAAAGCTTTTTCTACTTTCCGGGGGAAAGTTAAGCCAGGGCGAAGCGAGTAGGTTCTTTCTGTAATTATAAAAACGGCAATTAATAAGCATGCGGCCAACGGATAAATAAATACGCCTGCCTGCCTGTAAGTTAAGTTGGGTTGGAGTGAGTTGAAAATTTCAACACATGTGTCATTAGTGCCATCATTTACAATCAATGCCAAATTTTCATTTCTATAGATCTGGCTGGATGCGTTTGAATCTAAAGTGAGGGCATTTGCATTTGCACTTGAATCACATTCGAGTAAGACGAAAGGAGATTCATCCAATTGAAAAGATTTCTTACTTAGTACATTTCCTTTAAAATTAACGAGTTCTGGACTTCTACCTAAAGGCAATGAAGAATATTTTAGTCCTTTCTCAGATAAAGCGGAGAGGAAATCACTAGATTGATAAACTCGTTCACCGTCAAGTAGGCAACCCGAGGAAAAGCTTAATGAAACGGAGAGTACTATCCAATTGATGATTTTCTTAATCATCATAATTTCCTCATGTATATGCTAAGGAGTTATGAATACTTTCAATACCCGCATTTGCTTCCAGTAATTCATCAATCGGATCCCATGTACCATTGAGAAGAGATTCACGTGCTCCTGCCCTAAGTTCGCATTCAATAATTTGATCGCCTGCTCGGATTTGGATGTTAACTAAATCTACAATCACTTGAACCTCGGGGGATTCGGTAATAACGGATGCGAGTTTCAACCGATTATCATCCGATACTGAAACGCAGGGTATGCCTAGATTAATTGAATTCCCAAAAAATATTTCCGCAAAGTTACCTGCAATTACCGCACGAAAACCTGCCCGGTATAAAGATTGAGGAGCATGCTCCCTTGAACTACCACATCCAAAGTTAGATCCTGATAGCATGATTGAAGCATTTGTAAAACGGGGATCATTAAGGGGATGCTCTTTCTTAGCTCCATCCTCTTGAAATTTCATATCATAAAATAAATATTCACCCAGTCCGTCAAAGGTTACACACTTCATGAAACGTGCGGGAATAATACGGTCCGTGTCGATATCGTCTCCGGGGACATATACAGCCTGCCCTACAACTTGTGGAAATTTTTCTAATGGCATAACAAATTAAAAATTAAGATGAAAACACTTCACGACTATCGGAGATGACTCCAGTGATTGCAGCAGCAGCGACCATAATTGGACTCATTAGCATAGTTCTTCCTGTCGGACTCCCCTGCCTGCCCTTGAAATTACGATTGCTCGAACTTGCACACAATTGATCGCCAATTAACTTGTCTGGATTCATTGCTAGGCACATTGAGCAACCTGCTAACCTCCATTCAAAACCTGCATCTCGGAATATTTTATCCAGACCTTTTGCTTCCGCCAATTTACTCACCACTTGAGATCCAGGTACCACAATTGCCTTAACCCCCTCTTTTACTTTATGACCGTTGAGTTGACTGGCCACCTCTTCAAGGTCTGAAATTCGTCCGTTAGTACACGAGCCAATAAATGCCACATCAATAGGCGTTCCTTTAATCGGAGCACCAGGAGTGATTTTCATATATTCAATCGCTTCTTCTATACTCGCCTTTTCTTTATTCTCTAAGTGTGCAGGATCTGGGATATTCTCATTTATCCCAATGGCCTGCCCTGGATTAATTCCCCATGTAACCGTCGGCCCAATTTCAGAGGCATCAATTTTGATTATGTCGTCGTAGTGGCAACCTTCATCAGATGCAAAAGAGGCCCATTTCCCTATGGCTTCATCCCATTCACTTTCATCAGGGGAATAGGGACGCCCTTTTAAATATTCAAAGGTTTTTGCATCTGGATTAACATAACCAGCTCGTGCACCCCCTTCGATGGACATATTACAAGCAGTCATGCGTTCTTCCATGCTGAATGAATCAAACACATCACCAGCATACTCGTAGGCAAATCCTGTACCTCCGTTTACTCCTAGCAGTTTAATGATATGCAAAATTACATCCTTGGCATAGATACCAGGATTAAGTGAGCCATTTACTTCAATCCTACGAACCTTGAGCTTGCCAAGTGCCATGGTTTGAGTCGCCAAAAGGTCTCGTACTTGACTGGTGCCGATACCAAAAGCAATCGCACCAAATGCACCATGGGTTGAAGTATGGGAATCTCCGCAGGCAATAGTCATACCCGGTTGAGTTAAACCTTGTTCAGGTCCAACTACATGAACAATCCCCTGTTTGCCCGTATCAACATCAAAGAAAGTCACCCCAAAGTCTTGGCAGTTCTTGCGTAATTCTTTAATCATGGCATCTGCCAAAGGATCAGAATAGGGTTCCTGAGTCTCATTGGTCGGTACAATATGATCGACTGTGGCAAAAGTGCGCTCAGGGAATCTCACGGGTAGTGATTTTTCTCTCAGCATACCAAATGCCTGCGGGCTCGTTACCTCATGAATTAGGTGACGACCTACAAAAAGTTGAGTCTGACCATTTTGTAACTGCCCAACTGTGTGAGCGTCCCAAACTTTTTCAAATAAATTTCGTTTATTCATACAAAGGGTTCAATCTTAACGACTAGACTAAAACGAGCAAGTTCAATGGAGCTCAAAGCATATAAATATGCTGTGCAATCTTAATCTAGACGGGACTTAGGTTCGAACATGCTTTTAGAGTATGCTTTCTTAAGTCTAGAATCAATAGGCTTAGGCAAAGTAGTTTCGCCTGTTTGTTGATTTGCAGTTTGATGGTCGACAAGTTTCTTGAGTGAATCGCCATTCCTTTTTTGAAGTTCAATCACCCGATCAATTAAATCATTTGCCTCTTGTTTTGTCCTAGGATCAAAGCCAATATTATCCTTCGCCTGTAATAATGTGGCCAAACTCTCTTCCTTTTTAACGAGGATCGACTCAATTGTATCTAAATGCTTGGCCGCAATAGCTTGCGTCTCAGCATGAAGAAGATTTTGGTGGGTTTCGAGTGTGCTTAGGAAAAACTCGAAAGCCTGTGGATCATCGCTCGGAACCGACATTCCCTAAGGAGTTACGCTTTTAACGATAAAGAACCGGGTTGCTGATCTCCTGAAATCCCGTTTTCTGGATTTTGGGTCAACATTTCTGACCAAGCATCTCTTAATTCTGTGATCACTTTTTCTGCTTCGTCAATCGGTTCAGCTTCTTTCTTAAGATTTGCTTGCTGAAGTTGATGCATCACATAATCATACAAACGATATAAAGTACCTGGAAGTTCACCGGGCACTGACATATCTAAAGAAGATTGTAATTCAGTAACGATATTTTGGGCACGAATAAGATTGTTATTAACATCTTCATTACGCTTGGTAAATTCTTCTTCACCGAATGCCCGCTTTGCTGCGGTGGTAAAACGAAGACAACCATCAAAAAGCATCAATACTAATTTCCCCGGACTGGCAGTCTGTACAGATTGTGCCTTGTAAGACTTGGCGATTTTATCGTATTGCATAATCAGGGCGTGAAAAACTCAGTCTGTAAAGTCCTCAGTAGAAAGAAGTTTTTCGGCAAGCCCTTCAAGGTCTGAATCGTTTGGCCAATTAGGATCGGAAAGTAATGCTTGAGCCCGCTCAATTGCATCAGGTCTTATCTCTTCTGAGGAATTGGCTGCTCGCATTGTGAGTTCTGAAAGATCTGTGAGTTGGACCCTGGTAGTATCTTCCACCACAGAATTAAGGGACGCACGCACTGTAAGTCCTTGCTTTGCATAAGCTCGAACTATTGCATTATTTTCACTACCTGATATTGCGTCCATATCTAAAACTAAGCTTAAAATGTGCCAAAATATACCAAATGGCAACCCCAAACTTAAATTACCTTAAAGGTAAAGTGGAGAAAGTAGTAGATGCGACATACTTGGCAAATATCCTCGGCGAGTGAAGCACACTGCCCGTGGTTTTGGCTGAGAGTGCGCGAACTTGCTCTTTCTCCTGGAATATATTAGAACCCACTATCACACTCGCATGCCCTGCATCAAATGTTTCATCAATTGCCCACATGAATTCACCAGTCTTAATATCCACAAGTTTTGCCCGAACTCCCAGTGACATGGGTCGGTATGGTCGATAGGAATGAAGGTCAACAAACAGAACACCATTCGCTTTTGTTTGGTCCTCCAGTTGACGAAGGAAGTTTTCTGGCAATTTTGATAATGAGGATACCCTCTCCACTCCAAAAGAAGCTTTCATTTGTTGGGGCGAGATTCGAATAGTCTCAAATATTCTTTCTTGAGTCAGTTCTTGGTGAAAAATATCATCGATATAATTCAACATTTGAGAATCTTCGTCTGTATAGTAACAAGGTAGAGTAATAACCCGATTAAAGTAACTTGGGAGCCGTTCGATCGGGTATAAATTTGTCGGCACGAAAGGTTCCGCCCTTGCCACTACTTTTTCCTGTTCAAACTTCCTACAACTTGAAAAGCATGCAACCAATAAACAGGCGAGTAAGTAATATCGTAAAGTAATCATCATTTCTTAAATGAATTTTGTAGGGTTTGGAGTTGGGTATTTAGTTTTGACTGCATTTCCTCCATTCGCATGAAGCCCTCACTTAAAGTCTTTTCTCGTTGCTCGAGGTAACGTTCCATATCTTCAATCCTTCCGTCAATTCTTTTGTTTTGATTTCGGAGACTTTCGATGTGGGTATTATATGCCCCTTTGTAACCACTATCGGAATCACCAGAAAGGAACGCACTAATGAATTCATCAATCGCATTGGAAATACCCTGATAGGGCCGATAATTTGATGTGTTTGCATCGAAAGCGGCAGAATTGGCGATAGTATCTCCGGCAACAGCGTTAGTTGCGGTTGGATTATTCGGATCACTATTATTGAGTGTTTTTGTTCCTACTGCAAATTCGCCTGCTACCGCAGTAATTGTTGACTCCACTCTTGTGTCACTAAAGAGAGCTTTTACTTTTTCCGGATTCTCTTCAAGTGCTTGAATGAGTAGTGCTGAGTTTTTCACCATTATCCGGTCCGAACCTATCCCAAAATCAAGTCCTATGGAAGAAAGTCGAAAGCTTGAATATGCAGGATCGGTCTCAGTCCAATCGCCTGCTCCACCGCCCGCTGCATTATACTCCCAGTACTTAGGGGTGCCGGAGGCATTATCGTTCAAAACCTTAACAATATAACCATCATTATTTGAGTCAAAATTTAGCTCACTAGCGACATCAATTAATTCTTGGCTGGTCGCTCCTGTCCTTGAATTTATAATCAAATTTGATCCATCGGATGTGGTGCCGCTTTCAGAGTGAGGGGTTGAGTCGCCAAAAATAACTTTTCTTAATTGGCTACCCAGTCGACTGATTTCAATATTGCTCGAAAATTTACCAGAAGTAACCTTCTCTCCATCATTAGTGACTGCGGTTAAACTTTTAATATAGTCCTGTGCATCATTGAATTCTTCCACAAGTTTATCGATGGCCGCTTTTGCCTGAGATGAATCTCTTGCTACAACAAAAGATGCTGAGTCGTCAATATCTGCCTGGGATATATCAAATGTGATCCCCTCGTATCCATGTTCGGCCTTAGTAAACACAGTTTTATTACTGTACACAAAATCACCTTCATTAACCCGAACTTTTGAATTTTTACCCAATTCATCGACCATCGCTCGCCCCACGCCTGGGATTACTTGCCTCCACTGGCTGCTTGCCGTGGAAGGTCCCTCTGTGATTGAGTCTTGCAGAGCCTGCCAGTAAGTGATGGGGTCACCGCCACCAGGGGTTAATTTGACATAAGTTCCATTTACGTAAGTTCCATGGTTTCCCTGGGCATAGGTGGTCGTTACATCTGCAACAGCTGGTGCAGCAAGGCCCATAGCATTGAGAATATTGCCATTTCCTGCGTTAGCAGATAAAGCATCCCAATTGGCTGATTGGTGAAGAGTGATCCCGACAGAGCCAGCCTCTTTATTCCGGACTACAAAACGGTCACTTACTGGATCATAAAACATATGCACATTTGCATCCGATGAGTTAACTCGATCGACTAGATTTGCAACTGTATCATTATTTACATTATAATCTATGCGAACTGCCCCCTCCCCTTCCCCAATAAAAAAGTTACCTAAACCTGAACCAGATGCAGAAAGTGAAACACCAAAATTGGAGGATGCTAAGGAAACAGTCATATCAATCGTGCCCAGTGCCTGAGAACTTTGAATTACAGTTTCCTGCATTTTTTCCCAATAGGCAGAGGTGGCAAGATTTGCTCCAATATCAACTTGAGCCCAGTAATCGGTATCCACATAAACATGCTTCCTTGCCTCGCCGACTGTGTCCCCAACTAGAGTCCACTTATCTGCATTAGTTAGACCGGCTCCGGCTGTCGGGTCATTCCCTGTGCCTGCAGTCGCTAATGCCAGATAAACCTTATTATCTGATCCAGTTACATACTCGCCTCCCGCATAAGCAGTACCGGCACTGTATGCGGCAAAATTAAAGGTGCTTCCAGTGGGATGCTCGGCCGCATCGTGGTTCCCAAACTTGGTGTCCCCAATGACTGCATTTACATTACCTGCTTTTGCCCAAATGGAATAATCAGTGGAAGTTAATTGGGTCGATGTATTATCATACCTCTTCATGCCCGGCATTACTCTCTGCCAGTAATTCACATCATAATTACCAGCGGTGGCCGAGTTAGTAGCACTGATAAATCCTTTTTCTGTCCAGTAAGTATTATCACCTCCACCTGCACCAGGGGCAGAAAGGTCTTTTTTCTCCCAGTAATCTTCCGCAAAATCTCCTCCAGCGCCATCCACTACTCCAAGATTATTTATATCAGAGGTTTTATTTGACCAATAAGTACCATCATTTGATGGCGTGCCGATTACTGTCGTACGATCTGTCCACCAATTTCCTGCGGTAGCCGGGTTTCCAAGTGTTGCGGTTTCATTTGTCCAGTAGTCTAATCCTCCATTGGCCGGATCCTTTACTTTAGAATTGATGTCAGTCCAACCTGCATCGGTTAAAGCCGCAGTTGCTGCAGTCCAACCTGTCGTATTAGTAAGTGTCGTGAAAGTGGTTGTAACATCTGACCAAAGCGCTGATCCTAGAGTAGTTGCATTTGTGTTAACATCAGTTCCCAGATCACTTGCAGTTGCGAGAGTCCAATTTATAGCGTCTGCACTTGGTGCGGAATTAGCACCATTTGCGCTAAGAGTACCTGCAGATGTTTTTTTATAATACCTACTACTATCCGTTGTATCTTGGACGATATCATTTTGATTGTAAGGAGAGTTTGTACCATCCCAATTCCCGTATCCGCTTAAATTATTTATTTGATACCAATTCCCACCGCCATCTTTCAAAATCTCGTTTTGGGACAAAGTATTGGAGTTTGTAAAGCTACCCTTGAAGTTAGCATTTGCTTGAAAAACCTGATTCGTGCCACCCGAAACATATACTGCCCCGCTTGATACATCGTATGCTGTACCCGCATTGTGGCCGGTAATACCCGATAGAGCAGCGGTACGAGTGTAAACGGTTCCAGAGTTTACGAAAAAAGTAGTATTTGCACCGATCGCAGTGGTTAGTTCGGTACCAGTGATAGTAGTTGATCCACCTTTATTTACATCAGCAATTTTCGAATTTGCAGTTCGAATGTAATAATTTGACCCTGATTTAACCTCTACAGTTCCTGTGCCAGCATAATAAGTAGTATTATCATAAGTAGGGAAATTTGTTCCGTCAAAATCTTGTTTTGCCTTAAAGAAATCTCCACTTGCTCCACCTATTTGCACATATTCTGTGGTTGATCGGCCAAACGGGTCAGCGCCCGTTGTTTTATCCAAAACATTAGCCCAATTGGAACCCGCTTCGTAGTAATTAGTGCCGCCCGCATTTTTAGTATGGGTACCCTGAGTGTACTTAACATTATTGGCTATCGCTTGTATGGCACTAAAATCAATTTGAGCTTCAAAAAAATCTGTCCCTGATTTAACGACTTTACCATTTCCGTAACCAGTGACATCGGCAACTCCTGTGTGTGATGCAACTCCACCCCAACCAGATGCACCCGTTTTGGGCAGATAATAATTAACTTTTGCAGTGGCTACGCTTCGATTCCCGACGACCAGTTTCGTGCCAGCACCCCAACCATTCCCGGTATTATAAATAGTTGAATCCGCTGCTCCTGCATGCTCAGTTGCAGTATATCCAGCATTCCGGATGTACATCCTACCTGCATTATAAATAGAAATGGGTAAATTACTATCCCACTTTGCACTATCTGCACCGGCGGCAACAGTGGCAAATCCAGTGCTATGATCAGTTGCGGGCGTATTCCATGCCACTGCTGTTGCACTAGTTCGATCTCGAATCGCACGATAGTATTCACCGTCTTGGGCTTTAATAATATCGCCTGCTTTTATCGCTGTGGTATTCGCTGTGGTAGCGTTGGTGGCTAAGTTAACACCATGGTGCCCAGCATTAACCGCAGCAGTAAAGTGAGCATTGCCTGTACCGTTTCCAATTCGGGTTGTAGTGAGATCGGTAAGTAACTTCCAATGTTTATTATTCTCCCAGGCATCATTCCCTGCACCAGTTATAGTCTTGTCCCAATTGTGACCATTGCCATTACCGGTTGCATCGGGAAGAGCTTTTGTTGCATTATAAACAAAACCCTGTCGGTAAACCTTATCACTTACGGCATAATGAGCTGTATTATCATAAATGCTTTCGCCATTAGCAATGCGCTTGTAGATGATATTACCATCACTTGCAAACATTCGAGAATCAGCGGATGTCACGGTCTCATCTCCGTCGTCCAATCTTATCCAAGAGGAAGTGCCAGAGTTATTGCCTGTGCCGTAAACAGAAATCCCACTACCGACCTCAAGGTCAGCGTCTCGCGTTATACTCTCGCGATTAAGCAGGCGTAAAACTTTCAAAAAATTAGAGGTATCTGTAGGCGAGCCAAGGACTGGCACAGAATTTAATGCGGCGGGAGATAATTCCCCACCGTCCACAATCATTCGATCATTAATTGCATCATACTCAAAAGTTATGCCGGTGGTATCATCCTCTGGATTAATCCCAGATACGCCAGTTGCAGCAGCAGCATTTATCTCATCAATAATGCTCTGTAATGTAACATCTAAATTATCAATCGACAGGGTTTTGCCTGCGATTGAGAATGTTCCAGTGGTGATTGCTGTTTGGAGAGGAAGTGCGTTTAATTTATCTCCTAATGTTAGCCCCGCACCAAGACCACCAGGTACACGATTCTTCGATGACATTTCTGACTGGGTGCCAATTGAGTAAACGCTAACAACATAATCACCAGTCAATGCACCTGCTGCTGCGGTTACAGAAAGAACAGAAGCAGAGGTTGAATCCATCCCGACTTTCCGGCCCTCATAAAGGTCATCATTATTCAATGCACTCGCGGCACCGTTAAGAGTATCGAGTTGGCTTTTGAGTAAGCCAAGGTCAGAAACTTTAGAATCGTTGGCATTTTTCTCGCTCTGCAAGCGCTGTTTAGGTATCGCTTCAAGTTCTACAAGTTGCTCTACAACAGGTTTCCAATCGAAACCCGAAGCCAATCCAGTAAGTTGTAAATCTGACCCCATTTCTTAAACCTTCGAAAGCCTGCTCGACGAACTAAAACTTGTCCTAAAAATATTCATGTGCATGTACATGTGCTCGTGTGAGCATTTTTTATGCCATGCAGGGGTTAAACTTAGCTAACTTGTTCTAGTTCAGCACTTGGTGCTTCACTATAATTTCCAAAATTTGCCTGTAGTTGTTCGAGGAGCCAGTGACTGCCTTCACTTAAGGCCCAGAAGTATTCTTTGTTTCGCTGGACAGAAGACCAATTCTTACTGGGAAACTCGATATCCCTTATCCTTCTGCGATAATTCACAAGTTCGCTCTTTGTCTTACCTTCGAAAAGAAAATTCCAAAAATCTTTATTTGAATCGACTAATTGATTGATTTTTCCCGCATCATCGAGCAGGTCTTTAATTTGTTTATTTTCTGAGTAATTTGTACCGGAAAATTTATCAGGAATTAATTCAGTTTTAATCGCGGAAGAAAGAGAAAATTCCAAAATATCTTCGACATATTTACGAATAGGGGAAAAAATTGCCATCAAGTCGGGACAATCTCCCTGATTGCCTAGAAGATCCTGTACGCGCTTTTTAAATGGAGTACTATCTGAGGAGGTGCCTATCCACTGGAGTGCCTCGTCATAAGTTTGGTAAGGGGCTCCATTTATTTCAACACCAGTTCTGGCAAGGTTTCGGTATTCAATAGTAGGGTTACCCGAAATGAATTGCTCAAATGTCTTCAGGTATACAAATAACCGGCCCTCCACCGTTACTTTCTCCTGGGTGTTCCCTGGGAGTCGTTGTCCTTTTGATGATTGTGAGTAATGAGCACCACTATCAGAATACGCAGTGTCGTCTGAATAATATCGCCCATCATCCATGACTGCCATGTCTTGGCCTACGAGTAGAACTTTTTTACAGCCAAATAATCGAGAAAGATCAAGAACACAACCCGATACCGTTCCTTGTTCAAGTATAGGAGTCCCTGGTTTTCTTCCAGTTCTTTGCTTAAGTAAATTGACAATTGGGTTGTAGGTACACCAGCTAAGAATTCTACCCGAGAATCGACTTACAATCTCCGGGTAGGCACTAAAGGGACACGCTAAAGGGACGCCCTCGAGGCTTACATTTTGAAAACCCGCCAGAGTGGGAGATAATGGATCGGCAGTTACCACCAAATGCGGCTTGATCCCATTATTAATTAATTTTCGGTAAGGGCTATTACTGGCAACGATAATCGCTTTATCCTGTACCTCCTTAAGGAAGTCGATCGATTCATCCAATGATGGACCAGCCCCAATAAGAATAAATGGAATGTCGGTAAATTCATTGGCCATTTCCCCCACATCAGGAGAATGAGCAAGGTGCGGGAGATTCTTAAATGTATTTATTTGGATATCGGTAGCAGTCCTTACATTCACCTCCATTAATGGACGCACCACTAGGTACTGCCTGACCAGTTCATTGCGCATTCGGTCGTAGTAACCTTCATCCACTCCATGCAGGGGCGAGAAAATAACACTATTTACATCACTCACCCCATTAAGGGCAGCTCCTTGTATGTCGGCGTAAAATGAGTCGTTCAGTTCTCCCACTCCCAAGATGAAACGTTCGTTGGAAAGTAATCCAGTTAAGTCAAAACGAGCAAGCGTTTCTCTTAATAAAGCAGGATCTTTCTCTGCGGCCATGAAATTGGTACCCGAGGTACTTTGATCAAGAAAATAATTTAGATGAGAACCATCACCAAAACCAGTAATCGCATAGAGTGACTCACGGGCTAATACTAAACTACTAAACCACCGCTTGATCAGATTGATAGATTTATATTTTCCGTATACAGGAAAGGAGTACTCCCCTCTTTGTAACATTAATGTGCTTGAAGAATCATTATCCTCATAAAAGAAATCCTGAGGCATCCGCTCGCCCACCTCTAAAATCCTTTTGAGCACCAAGGGGAATCTTTTCTGCAAAACAGCCGCATTTTGCGGTAAGATGGATCTAGGCTTCATGCGGCTTTAACTTTTTCCTGAAGAAAAGGAATAATGTTTTCGGCAAACAACTTCCTCGCTCGTTTAAAGACAGGGAGGAAGTTAATACTTAGTTCGTCAGATAAAGAGGATGGATTCCCCTGTTGGAATGCGGTCAGTATTTCCCCTAAGGAAACAGCTTGATCACTGGTCACCTTCTCTAACGCATCCTTCCATGGTGGATTATAGGTTTGAGCATAAGGGGACAGGTTATCCAGTAGATCAGCAAAGGGTTGAACTTTATTAATAAATTCATTCATTCGTTGAAACACATCTGACCAAGCAATTGATAGGATATTTCGGATGTAAGCTTCGAATTCCTTTTCCGCGGAACTTAAGTGGTTCATCGATTCAATAATTAAGCGAAGAGTTAACTCGTCGTGGGAAAGACTAATAACCTCTATCTTCTCATAAGTAGAAGGCGATTCACCACTTGCGACGGTGTCAACCCCATCGACAATAAACTTTACGACCGCCCTACCGTTTTCGCTAAGTGCCCCCATCAGTAAGTCGTAGACATGATTGGGGTTCGTGGGGACATCGCCATCGAATACAACCTCTTCACCATCTGCGATAACGCTACTCATGTATTGGAAACTATCACATCATTTAGGGAATTAAAAGAATAGAAAAACAAATTTTA
>Ga0209711_10003826_pt1 | contig 12458 bp, 8 predicted proteins | sample ArcticOcean_MG_C_7_FD_187441 | JGI IMG/M metagenome (GOLD analysis project Ga0209711, IMG submission 187441) | Marine microbial communities from western Arctic Ocean - ArcticOcean_MG_CB11_88 (SPAdes) (version 2) | ecosystem: Environmental > Aquatic > Marine > Oceanic | place: Arctic Ocean... | reverse complement strand
AGAACTAAAGCAATAATTGCAATTGCCAAAACTATACATATTATTTTTATAAAAATTATCATTGTGTGATTAGCCTACTATATATATTTACTATTTTTAAAAACTCTTTAGCATCCAAAGATGCTCCGCCTATTAATCCACCATCTATATTTTTTTCAGTGAAAAAATCTTCAGAATTACTCTCTTTAATGCTTCCACCATATAAAACCAATGGCACTTCATTATCCGAGGATTGTGATTGTACAACATCTTTTATAAATTCGTGAATTACATTGATATCTTTTGCCTTAGGCGTATCCCCTGTCCCGATTGACCATACTGGCTCATAAGCAACCATAAAACCCGCTTTAATAATTGTATTTGATATAGCTTCTTCTATCTGAGATTTAAGAATATCCATTGTCTTTCCTTGATCATTCTCTTCTAGGGTCTCTCCTATACACAGAATTGGTTGAAGGTTTGATTCATAAGCAGATTCTATCTTTTGCTTTAAAAGTATATTTTTTTCTTTAAAAAGTCTTCTTCTTTCTGAGTGACCTACTAGAGTAAAATTACAACCAATATCTGCAGCCATCTCTCCAGAGATGGAACCTGTTCTAGGTCCCCCCTCTACATCTATATCTTGAATGCCTATCTTTGTCGCGGATGATCCTAATAATTCTTTTATCTGTCCAATATGCAATGCAGACGGGGCAATGCCTATGTTAGAGATAATTTCTTCAGGGCAATTCTCAATAAAAAATTTACACCATTTTAGATTAGATAATATATCTCCATTGGCTTTCCAATTAGCAATGATCATTTTATGATTTTGAAGTAATGATATTAATCAGATCATTTGCAAACTTGGTTGCAACAGTTTCCTCTGGAGCTTCAACCATTACTCTTATCTTACTTTCTGTACCAGATGCTCTTACCAAAACCCTACCAACAGTAATATCAGACTCGATCTCTTTGATCATAGCTTTAAGATCCTTATCATTAGCTATATCTTTGTTTTTAACTGCAATGGCTAGGTTAACCTGGGGCATCTTTTTATAGTTAGCTAAAACTTCAGATGGATTTTTTTCAAGTATTAATAGAGAAGAGATAACTTTTAAGGCAGCGATTGTTCCATCTCCAGTACTTACCAAGTCTTTACATATAATATGACCAGATGTTTCGCCTCCTAAAAGCCAACCTTTCTTAGTCAGCATTTTACTAACGTATTTGTCGCCAACGTCCGCTCTTTTAAAATCGTAACCTAATTTTTTAATTCCATCTTCTAGTCCTAAATTACTCATATGAGTTCCGACAACCCCAGACCAAGGACCTGCTCTATTGGGATTAGAAAAAGCTAGGATATATAAAAGATCATCGCCATCAAGGATATTCCCGTCTCTATCTACTATTATTACTCTATCTCCATCTCCATCTAGAGCAACTCCAAAGTCAGCTCTTTGTTTGATAACCTCGTCTCTGACGAGTTCTGGATATGTGGAGCCACACTGAGCATTTATATTAAAGCCATCTGGTGTAACACCAATAGGTATTATCTCAGCTCCGAGCTCCTCAAAAACCTCTGGGCTAACCTTGTAACAAGCTCCATTAGCACAATCAAGTACGATCCTTAAAGAGGAAAAAGACACGCTAGAAGGAACGGTAGATTTGCAGAACTCAACATATCTTGCTCCAGATTCATCAAACCTTCTAGCTTTGCCTAGCTCCTCGGTTTTTACTGGCTTTAATTCTGTTTCTAAAAGTTTCTCAATCTTTTTCTCTAATTCTTTTGAGAGTTTCTCACCGTCTGCATTAAAAATTTTAATCCCGTTATCAAGAAAATCATTATGAGAAGCGCTGAGCACAACTCCAAAGCTATTTCTTAATGATTTTGTAAGGTATGCAACTCCTGGAGTTGGAAGTGGTCCTAAAAGCCTTACATTTACTCCGGCAGCTATAAAGCCTGCTTGGAGAGCAGATTCAAGCATGTAACCAGAAACACGGGTATCCTTTCCAATCATCACAGTGTCCCAACCAAGCTCTTTCATCACAATGCCAGTGGCATGGGCAATTCTCAAGCAAGCCTCAGGAGTTATTAGCGTCTCTACCGGACCCCTTATTCCATCTGTACCAAATTTAAGATTCATAGTAAGAAATTATAACTCTTCTGCCGGCCCTTTTATTGAAGATTTTGTATCTGTATTAGATGGAGGAATATTGTCTTCTGACCACCCTTTTGGCTCTCTTGGCTCTGCCCCTGCCATAATGTCATCTATCTGAGGTGCATCAATTGTTTCATATTTTAAGAGTGCGTCTGCCATGGTATTTAATTTATCTAAATTAGTTTTTAAAAGATTCTCAGCTCTTTCATAGCTTTTATCAATAATCGACTTGATTTCAGAATCAATCATTTTAGATGTTTCTTCGCTTCTAAACTGAGCAGGTGCTGATGCAGACCTTCCAACAAAAGGACTACCCTCATCTTCACCGTACTTAATAGTTCCAAGCTTCTCAGAGAGACCCCATTTAGTGACCATATTTGTAGCTATAGATGTAGCAACTTCAATATCATTTGAAGCTCCGGTAGTAATGCCTTGATCGCCATTGATTATGCTTTCAGCGATTCTTCCACCAAATAATGTTGCAATTCTTCCAAGTAAATATTCTTTACTTTGCATATAAGTGTCTTCCTCGGGCAGGAACATTGTTACTCCCAGTGCTCTTCCTCTAGGAATAATAGTAACCTTGTAAACAGGATCATGGGTTGGACATAGCCTTCCAACTATTGCATGGCCCGCTTCATGGTATGCGGTAATTCTTTTTTGCTCTTCACTAAGAATCATTGATTTTCTTTCGGCACCCATCATAATTTTATCTTTAGCAAGGTCAAGATGCGACTGATCAATTTTTTTATCTGAGTATCTTGCAGCAAAAAGGGCTGCCTCATTAATCAAATTAGCAAGATCAGCTCCAGAAAAACCTGGGGTGCCTCTTGCGAGAACTAATGGATCTACATCAGAATCTAAGGGCACTTTTCTCATATGAACTTTCAGAATTGCTTCCCTTCCTCTTATGTCAGGTAAATCAACAACCACCTGTCTATCAAACCTTCCAGGTCTTAAAAGAGCTGGATCTAGAACATCAGGTCTATTTGTTGCAGCAACAACAATAACCCCGTCGTTACCTTCAAAGCCATCCATTTCTACTAAAAGCTGATTAAGGGTCTGCTCTCTTTCATCATGACCCCCTCCCATTCCAGTTCCTCTATGTCTTCCAACAGCATCAATTTCATCAATAAAAATAATACATGGTGATTGTTTTTTTGCTTGCTCGAACATATCTCTAACTCTTGAGGCACCAACTCCAACAAACATCTCAACAAAGTCCGATCCAGAAATACTAAAAAATGGAACTTTTGCTTCGCCAGCGATAGCTCTTGCAAGTAAAGTTTTCCCTGTTCCTGGAGGGCCAACCATTAAAACTCCTCTAGGAATCCTTCCGCCGAGTTTTTGAAATTTTGTAGGGTCTCTTAAAAAATCGACTAATTCTTGAACGTCTTGCTTGGCCTCTTCACAACCAGCAACATCTTTAAAAGTTGTTTTAACTTGCCCGCCTTCCATAAGTTTTGCTTTACTTTTCCCGAATGACATTGGACCACCTTTACCAGACATACCGCCTTGCATTTGCCTCATGAAGAAGAAAAATATTCCTAATAATAAAATTATAGGAAAAGCTCCAACTAAAAGTTGAGACAGTATTGAAGGTTGTTCAATTTTCTCATACTCAGCGATAACTCCATTATCCTGAATAGCCTTGTCTAAAACGTCATCTTTCTTAAATATTGGGTGAGTAGTTTCAAATTTAGATCCATCTAAACGATCTCCAATAATCGTCATTTGATCGCCTTTGTATATAATTTTTTCAACCCCGCCTGAAAGGACTTCCTTTTTAAACTCACTATAACTAACCTGCTCTCTAGCTGCTGAATTTTCAACATTGTTAAAGACAAACATTAATAATGAGCCGAGGACGACCCAAACTAAAAGATTTCTAAAAATACTATTCATTATTTAAAAGCTCCATATAAATATATTTCACCAGATTGCTTTTTTGAAGCAGCTGGCTTAAAAGTTTGAACTATCTTGAAAGAAAGTTCCATTTTTTTTCGAAGATTTTTTAACATACTGTTTTGAAAAGTCTTCATTATAAATGATCCATGAGATTTATTTAAATATCTAGCAGCAACTTCCAAGGTCAGGATATTGAGCTCATAAATATTTTCAGTGTCTATGGCATGTATACCAGTCAAGTTTGGGGCGATATCTGATATTGCAAGATCAAAGGAACCCATTAATGAGAATATTGGATCAATAGTATCTATATTTTCAATACTTTCTTGATAAAAATTTACACCCTCAACTGACTCCATGTCTAATATATCTATGGCATAGACTTCTGACTTTTTTGATTTTTGCTTTATGTACTGTGACCAGCCACCGGGGGCAGAGCCTAAATCAAGGATATATTTTGATCCCCTGAGGACTTGCGTTTTTTGTATTATTTCATCTAGCTTAAAAACTGCCCTAGTCCTAAAGCCAGATTTCTTAGCTTTAAGAGCCCAGCTATCTACATGCATTGGAATTATATGTGCTTGACTTCGATAATCTCATAAGTGAGCTGACCGGAAGGAGTTACTATTGTTACTTCGTCATCTACAAATTTACCAACAAGGCCTTTTGCAATTGGAGTGTCAATTGAGATCAAACTATTAGCCGGATCAGATTCTAAATTTCCAACAATTTTATATACAATTTCTTCGTCGGAATTTATATCATAAAGTTTTATTGTTGAGCCAAAGATAACTCTTCCTGTTTCTGGAATTTCTTGAACATCTATTACTTGAGCATTTGATAAAGCGCTTTCAATATCGTTGATCTTGGCTTCCATTAACCCCTGTTCTTCTTTTGCTGCATGATATTCTGCATTTTCTTTCAAATCTCCATGTGCTCTAGCCTCAGCTATAGATGCAGAAACTCTAGGTCTTTCGACAAATTTCAGATTGGCAAGTTTTTTCTTAATGGCAACTTCGCCATCTTTTGTTAGTGGGACTCTACTCATAAAAGTATTATAACAACTAAGATGGATAAGTACTTATTTCTTGGAGACTATTGTAAGACCAGTCAACTTCATCGCTCTTTAATGCTTCCATGATTGCAAAAGCACCAAACATAGTAGTGGTACAGAATATTTTATTTCGTAAAGCGGTTTTTCTCATAGATGCAGAATCTTCTATGGACTGCTTGCCTTCGGTAGTGTTAACTATTAAATCAATTTCTTTATTTAAAAGACAATCTACAGTATGAGGCCTGCCTTCTGTAACTTTATTAATTCTCTTTACTTCATGGCCAAGATTTTTAATATATTCAGCTGTACCTCCTGTAGCTATTATGTCAAAACCATTACCAATTACTAAGGGAATTAGTTTATCTAAATATTTTTTATCTGAATCTTTTACACTTATAAAAATAGAACCAGATCTAGGTAGAATTTTGTTTGCGCCTTTCTGAGCCTTGGCATAAGCCTCACCAAAGCTGGGCCCAATACCCATAACCTCACCAGTAGATTTCATTTCTGGACCCAGTATAGGATCAACTAAAGGAAATTTATCAAACGGCAGGACGGCTTCTTTTACAAAAAATAAATCTTTAGGTAGTTCGCAAGAAAAATCTTGATCTAGCAGGCTTTTGCCTATCATTGCTTTTGAAGCAACTTTTACTAATGAGTTTCCAATAGCTTTAGATATAAATGGGACTGTTCGAGATGCCCTTGGATTAACTTCGATTATATAAATATCATCCCCTTTAATGGCAAATTGAATATTCATCAATCCAATGATGTTTAATTCCTTTGCAATATCTTTGGATTGCCTTGAAAGGCGGTTTTGGATTTCCAGAGATAAGCTGTATGGAGGGAGAGAGCATGCTGAGTCGCCTGAATGAATTCCGGCTTGTTCGATATGCTGAAGGATTCCTCCAATTTCCATATTTACTCCGTCCGAAATTACATCTACATCAACCTCAATAGCGTCAGTTAAATAGCTATCAAGGAGAATAGGCTTGCTGTTTGAGACTACAACCGCTTCAGTAAGATATATTTCAAGTTCTTTTGTGTTGTGGACAAGCTGCATAGCTCTCCCACCAAGAACATATGATGGTCTTACGACTATTGGAAATCCAATTATCTCGGCTTTTTCTAGTGCTTCGGTAATATTTCTAACCGTTGCATTGGATGGTTGTTTTAAATTGAGTTTAATAATTAATTCTTGGAAACGCTCTCTGTCTTCAGATCTATCAATTGCATCAACATCTGTACCAAGAATTTTTACTCCTTTTTCAGAAAGAATATCAGCTAATTTAAGAGGTGTTTGTCCTCCAAATTGGATAATGACCCCTTCAGGCTTTTCATTATCAATAATATCTAAAATCTTCTCAGCTGTTATGGGTTCAAAATACAGCCTGTCAGATACATCATAATCAGTCGAGACGGTTTCAGGATTACAATTAACCATTATTGATTCAATGCCTTCTTCTTGCATAGCAAGTGATGCATGAACACAGCAGTAATCAAACTCAATGCCTTGGCCAATTCTATTAGGCCCGCTTCCCAAAACTAATATTTTTCTATTTTGAGATGGCTTGCTTTCGCAATCCTCTCCATATGTTGAATACATATAACAGGTTGAGGTGGCAAATTCTGCTGCGCAAGTATCAACTCTTCTAAAAATTGGAATGATTTTGCTATCAATCCTATGCTTTCTAAAATCAGCCTCAGTTGAATTAATCATTCTAGCTATTCTAGAATCAGAAAAGCCCTTCTCTTTTAATGGAAGAATTTCTAATTTTGTTAGATCTTGAATTGTTTTATTTTTTAAACCATCTTCTATATCTATGATTTCTTTAATTTGTTCTAAAAACCAATAATCAATTTTTGTTAGCTCGTATATTCTCTCTAAAGTCCACCCCGTTCTCATTGCATCAGCTACATAAAATAATCTTTTTGGCCCAGGGAAGGTGAGTTCATATTGAATTTCTTCTTTATTAGAGTCTTCAATAGATTTGAAAATTGAATTTAACCCATCTAGGTCCTCTTCCATGCTGCAAATAGCTTTTTGCAATGACTCTTGGAAGTTAGAGCCTATAGCCATTACCTCACCAACTGATTTCATTTGAGTTGTTAATTTTGAACTAGCTTGTGGAAATTTTTCAAAAGCAAATTTTGGAATCTTTGTAACAATGTAATCAATACTTGGTTCAAAAGATGCAGGGGTTAAGCCCCCAGTTATATCATTTTTTAATTCATCAAGTGTAAAACCAACTGAAAGTAAAGCGGCAACCTTGGCAATTGGGAAGCCTGTAGCTTTTGATGCAAGAGCTGAAGATCTACTAACCCTAGGATTCATCTCTATAACAACCATCTTTCCATTATCTGGATTGATGGCAAATTGAACATTTGACCCACCAGTATCAACACCTATTTCTCTTAAAATTTTAAAAGAAGCATTTCTCATGATTTGATATTCTTTGTCAGTTAGCGTTTGGGCCGGGGCAACGGTAATTGAATCTCCAGTATGGACACCCATAGGATCTAAATTTTCAATTGAACAAACAATAATACAATTATCTTCACAATCCCTTACAACCTCCATTTCAAACTCTTTCCAACCAATTAAAGATTCATCAATTAAAAGCTCAGTTGTGGGAGATAGCTCTAATCCTTTTTCACATATGCCTTTGAACTCATCAATATTGTATGCAATACCTCCACCAGTTCCTCCCATAGTAAAAGATGGTCTGATGATGCATGGGAAGCCAATTCTACTTTGCACTGACAAAGCATCTTCCATTGAATGAGCAATGCCAGAATTTGGAGTATCTATATTAATTGCATTCATTGTTTCGTCAAAAAGCTGCCTGTCTTCAGCCTTATCAATCGCTTCTCTGTTGGCTCCGATTAATATAACTCCGTGCTTTTCTAAAACGCCTTCCTTATCTAATGACAGAGCTGTATTGAGAGCTGTTTGCCCCCCCATGGTAGGCAAAATTGCATCTGGCTTCTCTTTCTCGATTATTTTTTCTACGGACTTCCAGTGAATTGGTTCTATATAAGTAGCATCTGCTAGCAAGGGATCTGTCATTATTGTTGCAGGATTTGAATTTACAAGTATTACTCTAAAACCCTCATCTTTAAGAGCTTTACAAGCCTGAGCTCCAGAATAATCAAACTCACATGCTTGACCAATAATTATAGGACCTGCTCCAATAATTAAAATAGATTTTATGTCGTTACGTCTTGGCATATTCATCCACCATAGAAGTAAATTTATTAAAAAGTATTTGTATTTCTTGAGGACCGGGGCTTGCCTCTGGGTGACCTTGAAAGCTAAAAGCAGGAGCATTCTTAAACTCAATGCCTTGCAGTGAATTATCAAATAAAGAAATATAGGAAGGTTTTATATTATCTGGCAATGAGGATTCATCTACTGAGAACCCATGGTTTTGACTAGTAATCATGACTTCTGAGGATGAGATATTTTGAACAGGATGGTTGGCGCCATGATGACCGAACTTCATTTTATAAGTTTTCGCACCACCTGCAAGAGCAAGAAGTTGATGGCCTAAACAAATCCCAAAAATTGGGATTTTAACTTCTAGAAATTTTTTAATATTCTCAATTGCATAAGTGCATGGCTCTGGGTCTCCAGGGCCATTAGAAAGAAATATTCCCTTAGGAGAAAGTTTCATAACTTCTTCAAAGGATGTTTCGGCATTAACAACTATTATCTCGCCCAGGTGGTCTGATAAGAGTCTCAAGATATTTGTCTTAACTCCGAAATCATAAGCAACTATAGGATGTGAAAGACTAGCGGGTTTACAATCTGGCCATACCCCTTCATTCCACTTATAACTTAACTCTGTAGAGACGCCTTTTGCGAGATCAAGACCCTTGAGTCCTGAAAAATTCTGAGCTTGTTTGATGGCATCTTCCTCTGAAATCTTCGAAAGAGAGCCTATACAGCAATTCATGGAGCCCTTATCTCTTATAATCTTAGTTAATTTTCTAGTATTAATTCCAGAAATAGCTATAACACCCTGCTCGCTTAAGAATGTTTCTAAGCTTTTGGTAGATCTCCAGTTACTAGGCTTTGTACAAAAATTATTAACAATAATGCCCGATGCGTGAATCATAGAAGATTCATTATCTTCATCATTGATCCCGGTATTGCCAATATGCGGATGCGTAAAAGTTATAATTTGTTTTTTGTAAGATGGATCAGTGATTATTTCTTGGTAACCAGTCATTGAGGTATTAAATACGACTTCAGCTACTTCATATTTTTCTTCACCAAACCCCTCTCCATAGAATATACTTCCATCTTCAAGGGCTAGAATAGATTTAAAGGACATTTAAGCCTCTCTTTTTTGAAGGAAATAACTGGGAAAAGTAAGAGTGTCTGTTTAAAGAAATTTGGGGTTTTAATGAGCTGAAATATCGTGCTTGCATTAAAACTGTACTTTATAGACTTAGTGCCCTGATGTCTATTTAAAATGTAAAAAATATGGAAATAACAATAAAATCTGAAGAAGATATAAAAAAAATGAGAATTGCCGGTAAATTAGCGGCTGAAGTTCTTGAGATGATAGAGCCATTTGTTATTCCAGGCGTTTCAACTGAAGAGCTTGATAGAAAATGCTATGAACATATTGTAAATATTCAAAAGGCAATTCCAGCAAATGTCGGCTATAGAGGTTTCGAAAAAACAATATGCTCAAGTATTAACCAGGTAATCTGTCACGGCATACCAGACCACAATAGAATTTTAAAGGAAGGTGATATCTTAAATATAGATGTAACAGTTATCAAAGATGGCTGGCATGGGGATACTTCTAAAATGTATCTTGTTGGCCAATGCAAACCGCATAATGAAAGACTGGTAAAGGTAACTCAAGAATGTCTATATAAGGCGATAGAAGTAGTCAAGCCAGGAGCATATCTTGGAGACATAGGTCATGCTATTCAAAAGCATGCTGAATCTAATTACTATAGTGTGGTTGAGGATTACTGCGGCCATGGAATTGGAAAAATTTATCATGAAGATCCACAAATACTTCATTACGGAAAGCCTGGTCGTGGCTTAGAAATTCAGGAAGGCATGTGTTTTACTATTGAGCCAATGATTAATCAAGGATCAAAATATTGCAAAACATTAAAAGATGAATGGACTGTAGAAACAAAAGATGGAAGGAATTCTGCTCAATGGGAGCATACATTAGCAGTAAGAAGCAATGGAGTTGAAGTTCTTACCAAAAGGGTTAATGAGTCAATATGACCTCTAAAAAATTAACCATTAATGAAAATTTTTGGCTAAATTTTTCCAAGGTATATAAAAAACCCTCCCTAATTAATAAATATTTAGCAGACTGCTCAGATGAAATTGAAGCAGTTATTGTAAAAAATTTTAATGAGTTAGGTCTTTCATCGGAGTATTCAATATATGCAACCGGTGGTTTTGGAAGAAGGGAAATATTTCCATCATCAGACGTTGATCTTTCAATAGTTCAGCATAAGAAAAATATTAAAAATACGGAAAATCTTGAAAGGTTTATTGCAAAGCTTTGGGATAGTGGTCTAAAAGTTGGACATTCTGTAAGAACTATTCAAGATATCAAAAAAGTTGCTGGCAACGACCCTGTAGAATTTACTTCATATTTAACCAGAAGATCATTAGTTACAAATTCATTAATTGATATCAAGATGAGAGATGTTCTCAGCAAGGCATGGGGTAAAAGAAAATTTTTCAATGCCAAGTATGATGAGCAAGAAAAAAGATATGGATCATTTTTCTCAACACAATATAACCTAGAGCCAGATTTAAAAGAGTCTCCTGGAACTCTTAGAGATTTTCAGACAGCGCTATGGATTCTTCAGCATTGTTTTGGCATGGATGACTATAAAGATATAAAAAAATCAAAAGAATTTTCTGACGAGATTGATTCTGCTATTCAGTCATATGATTTTATTAAAACAATGAGATTTGCAACAAATATAACAACTAAAAAAAATAGATTAAGTTTTGAGTCTCAGATTGAGATATCCAAGCAAGCAAAACTTACTGGAGCAACTAATAAGCGAACGGTTGAGCTAATGATGCAAAGATATTATGAAAACGCATCCAATCTATCAAATTTTAATAATCTTATATTTGAGAGTTATAGAGAAAGTATAACTTTTGGTTTGACTAAGAGCTTTGGTGAATTTTATGTGAAAGGAGATAAAGTAGGTATAAAGGCTGGAAGCCTGTTGAATAGAAAAAATCTTATCTTTGAAATTTTTATTTACATCGGTAGGAATAAAAAAATTAACTCAATTGATACTCCAACAAAAATTTTACTAAAAGAAAGTATTAATTTAATTGATGATAGCTTTAGAAATGATAAATATTTCTCAACTCAATTCTTAGAAATACTAAAGTCTAAGTACAATCTATCATCCCTCCTAAAAACTATGAAAAATCTTGGAATTCTCCAGGCCTATATTAAAGAGTTTGGTGAAGTAGTTGGCCAAATGCAATTTGACTTGTTTCATGTTTATACGGTTGATGAGCATACATTTAAAGTTTTAAGGAATATGCGTCAAATGCAAATAGCTACCCAGAATGGCTTTGAACTTGAGTATGAACTGATAAATAAATTAGAAAAAATTGAAGTGCTTTATTTGGCTGGCTTGTTTCATGATATTGGCAAAGGAAGAGGCGGAGATCACTCTAAAATAGGTGCAAAAATAAGTTTTGATTTTGCTAAAAAAATTGGATTATCAGTCGCTGATGCTGATTTAGTATCATGGCTGGTTCTAAATCACTTGCAAATGTCTTCAATATCTCAGAAAAAAGATATTTCAAACCCTGAAACCATTAGCTTATTTGCAGAGGTTGTATTAAATACTGAAAGATTAAACTATTTATATCTTTTAACTGTAAATGATATTAGAGCAACTAATCCAGCTCTTTGGAATGGCTGGAAGCACGGTCTTTTAAAAGATCTATTTCTTTTAACAAGATCTAAGTTAAATAAAGATCCAATTAAAACATCTAAAGAAATTGCATCAGATAGAAAGGCCAATGTTTTAGCCTTTTTTAACAGAGAGCAGTTGGACTATATAAATACCTATCTTGAGCTATTTGATAATGAATATTTTAATAAAAATAATTCTGGGAAACTTAAATGGCAAACTGGTCTTGTTTTAAAGGAAAGGGTTGGGGAGCCCGTTATAGGCTGCAGAAGATGCTTTGAAAATTTAATAGAAATTTTTATCAAAGTAGATAACTCAGAGGGATTATTTTTAAAACTTGTACAAATATTAGATTTATCAGGACTAGAGGTTATCGATGCGAGTATATCAACTAGTAGCAATAATAGGATTGC
>Ga0209711_10003823_pt1 | contig 12467 bp, 12 predicted proteins | sample ArcticOcean_MG_C_7_FD_187441 | JGI IMG/M metagenome (GOLD analysis project Ga0209711, IMG submission 187441) | Marine microbial communities from western Arctic Ocean - ArcticOcean_MG_CB11_88 (SPAdes) (version 2) | ecosystem: Environmental > Aquatic > Marine > Oceanic | place: Arctic Ocean... | reverse complement strand
ATTAGTTTAAAAAAGAAAAAATCGATTGATTTTAAGATCATTAATGAAGCATTAGAGGAATAAGTGAATAAATATAGAACACATAATTGTAACGAATTAAATAAAGATAACAGTGGACAAGAAATTATATTATCTGGATGGGTTAATAAAAAAAGAGATCATGGAAATCTTTTATTTATTGATTTAAGAGATAATTATGGAATGACTCAATGCATTATTGATAAAAGCAATGAGAGCTTTAAATTATTAGAAAAAATTCAATTAGAAAGTGTAATTAAGATAAATGGAAATGTTATCAAGAGAAGTGAGGATACTATTAATTCTGAACTACAAACTGGAGAGATAGAAGTCAATATTGACAAATTTGAAGTGCTTGGAACATGTAAAGAACTTCCAATGCCTGTATTTAGTGATCAAGAATATGCGGAAGAGATTAGACTTAAATATAGATTTTTAGATTTAAGAAGAAAAAAAATTCATGACAATATTATATTAAGATCAAAAGTTATTTCATTTATCAGAAATGAAATGTTTAAATTGGGATTTTTAGAATTTCAAACTCCAATACTAACATCTTCAAGCCCAGAAGGGGCTAGAGATTTTTTAGTACCAAGCAGATTAAATCCAGGAAAATTTTATGCCCTACCACAGGCGCCTCAGCAATTTAAACAACTAATAATGGTATCTGGATTTGATAAATACTTTCAAATTGCACCATGTTTTAGAGATGAAGATGCTAGAGCAGACAGAAGTCCTGGTGAATTCTACCAGCTTGACTTAGAAATGTCATTTGTTGAACAAGAAGATGTTTTTCAAGTAGTGGAAAAATTAATAGTCAATGTATTCAAAAATTTTTCTTCAAAAAAATTAATGTATGAAAAATTCCCAAGAATACCTTATGACGAATCTATGCTTAAGTATGGATCAGATAAACCAGACTTAAGAAACCCATTAATAATCTCTGATTTGTCAGATATATTTATGCGTGATGATGTTTCTTTTGAAATATTTAAAAAACTTGTAAAATCTGGCTCCAAAGTAAGATGCATAGTAACCAAGAATACAAAAGAAAAACCTAGAAGTTTTTTTGATAATATTGATAAATGGGCTAAGGAGCAGGGAGCCTCTGGTCTTGCATATTTTACAATTGAAAAAAATGAAAATATTTCAGCTAAGGGTCCTGTGGGCAAGTTTTTCTCTAAAGAAGCGCTAGAAGAAATTATGAAAATTACTGGAGCAGAAGTAGGTGACAGCATATTTTTTGCTTGTGGAAAAATTAATGATGTTGAAAAGATCACCTCCCAAGCTAGAGATAAAATTGCTAAAGATTTAGACTTAATTAACGAAAATACTTTTGCATTTTGTTGGATCGTAGATTACCCAATGTTTGAAAAAAATGAAGTAACTAATAAAATTGAATTTAGTCATAATCCATTTTCAATGCCTCAAGGTGATATAAAAGATATTGATTTTGATAATCCTCTTAATATTAAAGCTTACCAATATGACATTGTTTGTAATGGAATTGAGTTATCTTCTGGTGCAATTAGAAATCACGTACCTGAGCTAATGTATAAACTGTTCTCAATTGCAGGTTATCAAAAAGAACAAGTTGATAAGAAATTTAGTGGTATGATTAATGCTCTTAGTTATGGTGCGCCACCTCATGGGGGTATAGCACCAGGAATAGATAGAATTGTAATGCTTTTAGCTAATGAGAAGAATATTAGAGAGGTTACAATGTTCCCAATGAATCAAAACGCCCAGGACTTAATGATGAATGCGCCCTCAGAAGTTAATGAAGAGCAACTCAAAGAGCTTGGATTAGCTTTAAAACTTAAAAAATAATATTACTTTTTACCTTTTAAACTTATTTTAACATCAGATAAATCAACAAGATTTTTTTTATAATTATTTCTAACAAAGCCCTTGCTAGTAACATCTTTTATAATCTTAAGTAATTGATTTTGATCTTCTGTATTTTCTTCTTCAGGTGAAGATCTGTCAGATCCCCCAATAGCAGGTGTGTGTGCAAGGTCCTCTCTATTTTGGTAAGAGATAGCCAACTCTCTAAATATATAATCCAGTATTGAAGAGGCACTCATTATTCTGTCATTACCATGAACTTTTCCAGACGGTTCAAATTTAGTATCAACATAAGCACTAATAAATTCATCTAAAGGCACGCCATATTGTAGGCCAAGTGATATCGCTATTGCAAAATTATTCATTAAAGCTTTTACTAACTCTCCTTCTTTACTCGTATCAATAAAAATTTCACCTATTTTTCCGTCCTCATATTCACCTGTATGTAAATAAACTTTATGGTCACCAATCGTTGCCTTTTGAATGTAGCCTTTTCTTCTATCCGGCATGCTAAATCTTTTACCCACACCTTCGTTTATTTTTTTAACAAATGTAGTATTATTTTCTTTTGAAACAATTTTGGGTTGGCTTTGCTCAGATATAATATCTAATTTTTTAGACTCAATTACCTTATTATTTGGATCTAAACTTTTTGTTTTTCTCGTATCAAGCTTAACATCTAAAACTTCAAATTTTCCATCATCTCTTTTTTCAAGATTTGCTAATTCTGTTTCATTAATATCATCGAGATAATGATTAACTTTAAAGCTACAAGTATAATAAGTTTCAACTAAGTATTTTGCCATTTTTCCTTTAATTAATTTTTTATTTTGAATCGTAAGATAATTAATTTATATACAAATCCTTACTTTAGTCTAATTTAAATAATACAATTTAGGATTGAAGAAAAAATAAAAATATATGTTGACACTTTTAAAACAAATTTTCATTTGGTGGAATCAAGAAACACTTGGAACAAAATTAAAGACAATTTTTTATGGTAAACTTGTTGGAAGCGACTCAACTGGCAATAAATACTATGAAAGTAAAGTTGGTAAGAGATGGGTAATTTATAGTGGTGAGATTGATGCTTCAAAGATACCTGGTGAGTGGTATTCATGGATACATTTTACCAATAATAGAATTGAAAACAATCACGATTTAGAAAAATATAAATGGCAAAAGCCTCATCAATCAAATCAAACGGGTACTGAAAATGCCTATCATCCAAATAGAAATAATGAACAAATTAAAAAAAAATATACAAGTTGGAAAAGTTAATTTTATATTAATTTTATTCTATTTTTTTTTAATAAACATTCCATTATCTGTAAATGCCCTAGAAAGTTTAAATGGAAAATTTATTGAGATAAAAATCTTAGATAAAGTTAGCTCTAAAACAAACCTTTTAAAATTAGTTATAGGTGAGGAAAAAAAATTTCAGAATCTATTAATTAAAACTTTAAAATGTAAAAATTCAGAGTTTGATGACAACCCAGAGATAACAGCTTACATTCAGGTGCAAGACTTAGTGAATAAAGATAATAATGAAGTCTTTATATTTAATGGATGGACTTTTTCATCAAGCCCAGCAGTCAACCCATTTGATCACCCAGTTTATGATATTTGGCTTACTAAATGTTATTAAATAACTTTTTCGTTATCTAGCCAGCCCACATTAAAATCTGAATCAATAAACTTTTTATGATTAAGTAAAATTTTATGAAGAGGTATTGTTGTTGTAATGCCTTCGATTACAAACTCATCTAAAGATCGATTCATTCTTTGAATGGCCTCAGTTCTATTTCTGCCTTGCACAATTACTTTACAAATTAGGCTGTCGTAATATGGGGTAATTTTGCAGCCTTGAAAGATTGCCCCATCAACTCTTGTTCTAAAACCTGATGGTTGATGACACATACCAATAGTTCCAGGTGAGGGCTGGAAATTTTTACTAGCATCTTCTGCGTTAACTCTACATTCAATAGCGTGTCCTCTTGGATTAATATCGCTTTGCTTAAGAGCTGTTTCTCCAGTATATGCTATCCAAATTTGTTCTTTAATTATATCGATACCAGTAACCATTTCTGTAACAGGGTGTTCTACTTGAACACGTGTATTCATTTCTAAAAAATAAAATTTTCCATCCTCATAAATAAATTCAACTGTTCCAGCACCTTCATAACCAATTTTGCTGACCATATTTACAGTTCTTTCAAAAAGATCTTTTCTAATTTGATCTGTTAAAACTGGGCTAGGGGTTTCCTCTATTAATTTTTGGTGCCTTCTTTGTACAGAGCAGTCTCTTTCATGTAAATGAACAGTTCTATTTTTCCCAGATAATACCTGAACTTCTATATGCCTTGGATTTTGAAAAAATTTTTCAATATAAAGCTCATCATTACCAAAATATTTTTGAGCTTCAGATTTAGCCGTTGAAAACAATGTCTCAAATTCATCTTCTTTATGAACAATTTTCATTCCTTTGCCACCACCACCACCAGATGCTTTAATTAAAACTGGAAATCCTATTTTTTTACAAAGTTCTTTAGCTGCTTTTATATCCTTTACACCACCCTCAGAACCTTCAATAACAGGTAGACCATGTTCTTTAGCAATTTTTTTTGCTTGAATTTTATCTCCCATCATTTCTATAAGTTTTGAAGATGCCCCTATAAATTTAATATTATTTTCTTCTAAAACTTTTGCGAAGTTTGCATTTTCAGATAAAAAACCGTATCCAGGGTGAACTGCTTCTGCTTTTGTAAGTTCAATTGCAGACATTAATGCAGAGACATTTAAATAACTGTTTGCTGGTTGATGAGATCCAATACAAACACTTTCATCGGCAAGCCTAACATGCATACTATCTCTATCGACATCAGAGTGAACAGCAACTGTTGCAATTCCCCATTCTTTACATGCCCGTATAACCCTTACTGCAATTTCCCCACGGTTTGCAATTAAAATTTTTTTAAACATTATTCAACAATGATAATAGTTTGACCATATTCAACAGGTTGGCCATCTTCTACACAAATTTCTTTTATAACCCCATCTGCAGTAGAAGGGACGTGGTTCATAGTTTTCATAGCTTCAACTATCATTACCGTTTCACCTTTTTTAATTCTTTTACCAACTTCTGCAAATTTCTTTGCCCCAGGTTCTGCTGCAAGATATGCAGTACCTATAATAGGAGATTTAACTTCAGTCCCAGATATAACATGAGACTTAGCTTCTCCAGATATCGGTGTAGAGGCGGCAACACTTAAAACTTGATTTGAGCTAGTTGGATTTGATTTTGATACCTTGATTTTTGTATCTTTATCCGTGTATTCAATTTCAGTTAAATTAAACTCATTTAAGTAGTCTGTTAATTCTTTAATAATATTTTTATTTATCTTCATTTTTGTAACATGTTTTGCATTGCAATTATGGCCAAAATATAACCATTGTCACCTAAACCAAAAATTCCACCAGTAGCAATATCACTGATTAAAGATTTATGTCTAAACTCTTCTCTTTTATATATATTTGATATGTGAAGTTCAATAATTGGCTTTTTATAAATATCTAAAGCATCCCTAATAGCAACGGATGTATGAGTAAAGCCAGCAGCATTAATAATTATGCCATCAAATTTACTTTTAGCTTCTTGTATAGTTGTGACTATTTCACCTTCAATATTAGATTGAGAAAACTGTAAACTAATATTTAATTCTTTAGCTTTGTTTAAACAATTTTCTTTTAATTTATCAAAAGTTATTGACCCATATTGTGATTGTTCTCTTTCACCTAATAGATTAAGATTAGGGCCATTAATAATTATAATATTATTACTCATCCAATACTTATACATTATGAAAAAAATAAAAAAAATAAAAATTAAGATAAATGGTAAATTTTCAATGGTAAATGAAAATTTAAGTCTCTCAATTTTTATAAAAGAACTAAAAATTCCTCTTAAAAAAGTAGCAATTGAATTGAATCAAGTAATAATAGATAAAAATAAAATAAATAAAATCAAATTAAAACGAAATGACAAAATAGAAATAGTTCATTTTATTGGAGGTGGATAGAAATGAATAAAGATAAATTAATAGTTGCTAAGAAAAAATTTAATTCCAGACTAATAGTCGGTACTGGCAAATATAAGAGCATGTCAGAATGTGCAAAAGCTATAAAATTATCTGGTGCAGAAATTGTAACAGTTGCTGTAAGAAGAGTTAACATCTTAGATAAAAAAAAACCATTATTAATGGATTATATAGATCCAAAAAAAATTACCTACCTTCCCAATACAGCAGGATGTTTTAACTCTGAAGAAGCTCTTAGAACACTGAGGTTAGCTAGAGAAATTGGTGGGTGGAAATTGGTAAAGCTTGAAGTATTGGGAGATAAAAAAAATCTATTTCCAGATATGATTGAAACTTTAAAATCTACTGAAGTTTTAACAAAAGAAGGATTTAAAGTGATGGTATATTGTAATGACGATCCATTGATAGCTAAAAGATTGGAAAATGTTGGAGCTTGTGCAATTATGCCTTTAGCAGCACCTATAGGATCTGGACTTGGAATTCAAAATACAACAAATATTAAGATTATAAGAAGTCAGACAAAACTCCCTGTAATAATTGATGCTGGTTTAGGTCAAGCATCAGATGCAGCTATTGCTATGGAGTTGGGTTGTGATGGAGTTTTGGCTAATACAGCAATTGCAAAAGCTAAAAAACCATTTCAAATGGCGTTAGCATTTAAAAATGCTGTTATTGCTGGAAGGCAATCTTTTTTAGCAGGCCGTATAGAAAAATCTATATATGGAAGTGCATCCTCACCAACAACAGGTATTATTTAAGCTACCTTTTTTTTAAAAATTTTTTTATAAGTTTTTTTCTTATAAGGTTTTTTCTTATAAGGTTTATTTTTATTTAAACTTTCAAAAGATTTAAAATCTTTCTTTTGTTCTTCTAGGTTTTTTAGTTTTTCAATATGTTCTACAGTTTCTATTGTTTTTTTAGTTTTATTTTGAAGGTCAATTATATATTCAGGGATAATAAGAGTATTATCAGCAATAATGTCAATTTTAATTAAGTTTTTTTCTTCAAAATACTTTAAGTCTTCAATGAAATTCATCTTCATGAAGTCTGATATTTTTTCACAGATTTTTAATTCAACAAACTTTGCTTTTGTTAAGACAGCTTTAACTTCAACTAATTTAAGAATTTTCATAGCAAAAGACTCGTCTGTGAGAGTAACTTTCCATTTTACAGCACTTTCACGCAGTCTTTGTCTAGACATTTCCAATAATCCAAAAGTACTAATTCTTCCTATCTGAATTCTTGCCCTATCTGTTCTACATTTTTCTTTAAGTTTTCTTTCAACCAATCTTCTATTTCCAAAGCTTAACATGTCAATGAAGTCGATTATTATTAAACCAGACAAATCTCTAATTTTAATTTGTCTTGATATTTCTTCTGCAGCTTCAAGATTAGTATCTAAAGCTGTGCTTTCAACATTTTTTTGTTTTATTGAGCTTCCTGAGTTTATATCGATTGAAACTAAGGCCTCTGTTGGGTTAATTACCAAGTATCCACCAGATTTTAACTTAACTTCTGAGTCATAAATTTGATTTAATTTTTCTTCTATATTTTCTTTAAAAAATAAAGGAACTTTTTCTCTATATTTTTTTATTTTTTTAACATGAGAAGGCATCATTAATTTCATGAAACCTTGTGCTTTTTTATATCCGTCATTACCTTCGATGACTATGTTGTTTGTATCTTCATCATACATATCTCTCAAAGTTCTTTTTATAATGTCACTTTCTTGGTGAATTAAAGATGGTGCTATAGAATTTAAAGCAGTTTCTTTAATTCCATTCCAGATTTTTATTAATGTTTGAAGATCATGATCTATATCATTTTTAGTTTTATTTGATCCTGCGGTTCTAACGATAAGTCCCATTTCTTTTGGTATGGGTATATCGTTTAAAATTGTTCGAATTTTTTTTCTCTCACCAGGATTAAAAATTTTTCTGGATATTCCACCACCCTTTGGTGTGTTGGGCATTAAAACAATATATTTTCCTGCTATAGAAATAAAGGTACTTAACGCAGCTCCTTTTTGTCCTCTTTCATCTTTTAATACTTGTATTAAAATTACTTGATTGGGTTTTATAACTTCTTGTATTTTATATCTTTTAGACTTGAACCTTGGAACTGGTTTTTTTATTTCAGGAACTAGTTTAGTGCTCTCACTTAATGCTAATTCATCAGCTGTTACTACTTCTTCAGATGTATCTAATTCAATTTCTGATTCAGGTTTAATTTCAACTGGATCATTACCATCTAGATTACCTTCGTTGATATTTTTTTGCTCTTCTTTTTCGCCCTCTTTTAAAAGTTCCTCCCTTTCTCTTTCTTCTTCTTCCTTTATTTTGATTAAATCACTTTGGGGAATTTGATAATAATCTGACTGAATATCGTTGAAAGATAAAAAACCATGTCTATCTCTTCCAAAATCGATAAAGGCAGCTTGTAATGATGGCTCTACACGACTAACTTTTCCGAGGAATATGTTGTTCTTGATTAGGTTGTTTTTTAAACCCTCGTACTCATAGTCTTCAATATTATCACCCGTTTTAAGTACGACTCTAATCTCGTTTGGATGCGAAGCATCAATGTATAAATTTTTTTCCATATATTTTTGATTAGTTGTTTCATTGTATTTAAATAATTTTAAATTTTGATGCCTTAACTTTAACAAATTCAGATGTATATTAAACTAAAATGTACCGAATTATTAAAAATATAATTATACTAATTTTAAGCTTAGGTCTATTGAGTGCATTTTCTATATTAGCTGTTTTATGGGCCTTTTCTAATAATTTACCAGATTATAAATTTCTTAAGAGTTACAAACCATCTGTTTCAAGTAAAGTTTACTCAGGTGATGGCGAATTGGTGAATGACTTTTCAACTGAAAAAAGAATTTTTGTTCCGTACAATGCAATATCAAAAAAAGTAATCAATGCTTTTTTATCTGCCGAAGATAAAAATTTTTTTTCACACCCTGGGGTAGATGCAAAAGGAGTTTTGAGAGCTGTAATAAATAACATTTCTAATATTGCATCATCAAAAAGGTTGGAAGGTGCATCCACCATAACACAACAGGTAGCAAAAAATTTTTTATTAACAAGTGAAGTGAGCTTAAACAGAAAAATAAAAGAAGCAATCTTAGCATTTAGAATAGAAAGAGCCCTCTCAAAAGAAAGAATATTAGAGCTATATTTAAACCAAATTTATCTTGGTGGAGGAGCCTATGGAGTGGCATCTGCAAGTTTAGAATATTTTGATAAACCAATTAGTGAACTGAATTATGATGAAGCAGCTTTATTAGCGGCATTACCAAAAGCACCAAGTAGATATAACCCTTATAAAGATATAATCTTAGCTAAATTTAGGAGAGACCTAGTTTTAGAAAATTTATATGAAAATAATTATATAAACAAATCTCAATATGATGAACTTGTTAATAAAAAAATAGTATTAAAAAAAAGAAAAAAAACTTTTACAGAAGACACGAGTTATTATGTTGAGGATATTAGAAAAGATGTTGTTGATCAACTTGGTTTTGATAAAGTTTACAAACAAGGACTAAATATAAGCACACCAATAAATTTAAGTTTACAAAAAATTGCCATAAAATCCTTAAGAGAAGGTTTAATTAGTTATGATAAAAGAAAAGGTTGGCGTGGACCATTATTGAGGGAACAAAAAATAACAAGCTGGAAAAATAAACTAGATAAATTTAAATTAGAAAAATCAATTAATTGGAATTTAGCAATAGTAAAAAAAGTTGATAAATTTTCTATAGAAATTGAAACTGAGAATAAATTGAGTGGGATTATTCAATATGAAAGCATTTCGTGGATTAAAAAAGAATTTAATGAGATATTAAAAGTTGGAGATGTAATCTATGTGGAGAATACAAGCGGCAATATATTTACCTTAAGACAATTACCATTAGTGAATGGAGGTATAGTTGTTATGGATCCTTTTACAGGGAGGGTTTTGGCATTAAGTGGAGGTTTTAGTTTTAAAAAAAGTGAATTTAATAGAGCAACCCAAGCATTAAGACAACCTGGCTCGGCGTTTAAACCATTTATTTATGCATTGGCACTTGAAAATGGCTATACACCATCTACTTTGATCTTAGATGCCCCATTAGTTCTGGAGCAAGGATATGATTTAAAGATGTGGAAACCAGAAAATTATGGAAAAAAATTTTATGGACCCTCAACACTAAGAATGGGGCTAGAAAAGTCTAGAAATTTAATGACGGTTAGAATTGCACAAGACCTGGGTTTGAAAAAAATAGTTAATTTTTCAAAACAATTAGGTATCTATGATAACCCAAGTGAACTTTTATCTATTTCACTAGGCTCAGCCGAAACAACCTTGTTAAAGCTTACATCGGCTTATTCTTCGTTTGTTAATGGTGGAAAATTAGTAAAACCAATAATGATAGATCGAATTCAAGATAGTGAAGGAAGTACAATATTTAATAATGAAAAAAGAAAATGTGTAAACTGTGATCAAATATCTTTTTTAAGCAAAAATTACCCAAAAATAGAAGATGAATTTCTTCAAATTTTTTCATCTCAAACAGCGTATCAGATGACCTCAATACTAGAAGGCGCTGTTCAGAATGGAACGGGAAAAAATTTAAAAGATCTTAATTTAGACTTGGCTGGAAAAACTGGCACTACTAATGGTAACACTGACACATGGTTTATTGGTTTTACCTCAAAACTTGCAATAGGTGTATATGTAGGTTCAGATAACCCAAAATCATTAGGAAGGTATGAGACTGGTGCAAAAACGGCATTACCAATTTTTAAAAGTTTTGTAAAAAATGCAGTTAAAAAAGAAGATGCAAGACCATTTAAAGTTGCTGATGATATTTTAATGAGGGTTATTGATCCTATAACGGGTGAGAAAGCTGGGATAGATAGCAAATCTACTATAATTGAGGTTTATAAAAATATAGAAATAGACAATACATTAAACAGAGATATTAATAATAGATTAAAAAATGATAATATATTAAGATTTTATTAATGGAAAATGAATATTTAAACCACAGATCAGAAATAAAAAAAATTAATCAAAGAGTTAAGGAGTACCTTTGAAAAAAATAATATTCATTCAAAATTAGAGGTAAATAATCAAAAAATGCTAGAGAACAATTTCTGGCAAGATAAGTCAAATTCACAAAAAATCATTAAAGAAAAAAAATTATATGAGGAATTAATAAAATCATATGATAACTCCGTTAATTCCTTAACTGATTTGCATGAGTTAAATGAATTAGCTTTAGAAGAAAAAAACCAAACAATTATTGCTGAAGTTTTAGAAAATATTAAAGATCTAAAAAAATTAGCTAAAAAAAATGAAACAAAATGCTTTTTATCCAGTGAAACTGATAGTTTTGATGGTTACATAGAAATTCACGCAGGAGCAGGAGGAACTGAAAGTCAAGATTGGGCTGAAATGTTGAGGAGAATGTATTTAAAATGGTCTGTCTTAAAGGGTTTTAAATCACAGTTGATAAGCGAACATAAAGGTGATGAAGCTGGTATAAAATCATCAACAATTAAAATTGAAGGTGATTATGTTTTTGGATGGTTAAAATCTGAGTCTGGTATTCATAGATTAGTCAGAATTTCTCCATTTGATTCGGGTGCAAGAAGACACACAAGTTTTGCTAGTGTTTGGATTTATCCTGTTGTTGATGAAAATATTGATATTGAAATTATAGAAAAAGATTTGAGAATTGACACATACAGATCTAGTGGTGCAGGTGGCCAACATGTAAATACAACTGATAGCGCTGTTAGAATTACTCACTTACCATCTAAAATAGTTGTTCAATGTCAAAACGAAAGGTCTCAACATAAAAATAAAGATACCTGCATGAATATGCTTAGAGCAAGACTTTATGATTTTGAAATGAAAAAAAAAGAAAAAGAAAGTGAAACAGTAGAATCTTCTAAATCAGAAATTGGTTGGGGTCATCAAATTAGATCTTATGTACTTCACCCTTACAGAATGGTTAAAGATAATAGAACTAACTTTGAAAGCTCAAATCCCGACAAGGTATTAGATGGTGAGATTGATGATTTTTTAGAAAGTTTATTATATAAAGTGAAATAATGAAAAAAATAATTAAATTTCTTATAATATTAATAATAACCCTTGCTGCTATTGTCATTTACTTAAGTATATATGGAATAAAGACTGAAAAGTTTAATAATGAAATTATAAAGAATATTTCAAAAATTAATAAAAAAATTAACCTTTCATTAAATGAGGTTAATTATTTATTAAACCCGCTGAATTTCAGTATTAATATTTCAATAAAAAATCCCAAAATATTATTAGAAGATAAAAGTCTAGATTTAAGTGACATTACTACCAATATATCATTAAAATCTTTTATAAGTAATCAAATTTCTATTGATGATTTAAAAATTTCTACAAAAGAAATTCAAATTAAAGATCTAATCTCGTTAACAAGAACAGTTAAAGAATCACCAC
>Ga0209711_10003819_pt1 | contig 12486 bp, 8 predicted proteins | sample ArcticOcean_MG_C_7_FD_187441 | JGI IMG/M metagenome (GOLD analysis project Ga0209711, IMG submission 187441) | Marine microbial communities from western Arctic Ocean - ArcticOcean_MG_CB11_88 (SPAdes) (version 2) | ecosystem: Environmental > Aquatic > Marine > Oceanic | place: Arctic Ocean... | reverse complement strand
AAGGAGGTACCCTACATACATCACAAGTAGACTGTTTGCCCATACAGTACACTCAAGACTGACCCTTTTCCTTCACACTTACAAGTTCGACGCGCCCCACGCCATCAGCACGCCGCGGGTGTCGGTTGACGGGTCTGTAAACGCGGACCACGAGTCGAACGAGAGCGACGATTTCGTGGAGGATACCTGGGACGACGAACAGAACGACCGCCTCCCACCCAATGCGCGGTGCGTGTTCCACCCGTCAGTCAACGACAACACCAGGAAGCACGTGGGGAACATCTTCAAGTGCTTCGGCGCGCGGCCGGGGGTGCACTACGTCACGGCGCAGAGGTTGGTGGACGTGGGGGAGAAAATTACGCAAGCCTCGGGGCTGGGCAGCGCCATCGTGTTGGCCAGCGTAGACGGCGCCGCGCACGCGCTTGAGTTCGTGCGCGCGCAACAGAGTGGCGAGCACCCGGTTGGTTTGTTAGTCGTGGGGCTGCCGTACCAACTCATGGAACTGCACCGGACGATGTACGCAATGTTTTTCCCAAATCACGGTCTCCACGTTTGATGCCCCTGTTTGAGGGCACTACAATTGATGTGTGTAGATCGTGACGTACGGACGCAGTTGCCAGTACTTGTGATGTATGTAGTACTGTGTACTTTTACACTGTACTGCTAGTAACACTACCCGTAACCCTTACTGGCTTACTGGCACCTGTTACAAACCCATCACTCCCGACTGCCCGAGACTGTTTGCCCATACGTCCCTTTGTGAACATTGAAAAAGACTGACACTTTTTTTTCCGCGTCGCAAGACCGGACGAACCAAACGTGCAGTTCGTGTTGAAACCGGTGAAACCTTCGGACCTTTTGAAAGCGGTGACGAAGCTTGCGGTGAAGGGTGGGGCGAACGACCGGTCCCCGGTGTTGTCCTCCGATTCGGGGTGGCTGCACGACAGCCTCGCGAGTGCCTCGGACCACAACGAGCTGCACGAACGTTTGGAAGCCGCCGGAGTCAACGCCGCGGCGAACACCGTGGAGAACTTGGGGCGAAAAAGCGTGGACGACGACCTGCACGCGGTGGTGGATTCCGAACGCAGACGGAACGAGAAACGAAGGGACTCGTTCGAATCAAGGTCCAGCAGCGAGAAACAGGACGACAAGGCGGATTCCGGGGCAGGCGGTGTTATGGGTACGACTGGTACTACCGGTAGCGCGAACACCGGCGGCGCTAACCCTAGCAGCGCTACCACGAGTGGCGCTAAAACATACCCACCCCCCGGCGACCTCGCCGGGATGTCCGTTTTGCTCGTGGAGGACAACCTGATGAATCAGCAGATGGCGAAGTACAGCATCGTGAAAGCGGGCGCGGACATCGACATCGCGAATCATGGGAAAGAAGCCGTGGAGATGGTCATGAAAAGGCTCAACGCGGGCCTGGGGAACTACGACTGCGTTTTGATGGACATGATGATGCCGGTGATGGACGGCGCGGAGGCTACGGTTGCGATTCGCGACTTTGAAAAGACGTTTTACGCCAGCGAGGAAAATTCGGGGAAACGCAGTAGAAAAGCGCACGTCATCGTCGGCCTCAGCGCCAACGTCGGGCCGGAGTACACCGCGAAGGTCAAAGAGGCGGGGATGAACGGCAGCATGTCCAAGCCGTTCTACCCGGCCACGCTGCGACACACGCTGCAGCAGGTGCTTCACAAAACGTACCAGGGGTTCAAACGCGCGTCGGGGGACGCGGACGTAGGGTCGAAACCGGGAAACTAGCGCGAGGCTTTGTGGCAAACATGTTTCTTTACGCTCTAGACCCTAAACCCAGGTGGTAAACAGGTGGTCGTTGCACAGTATCAAGCCACCGCCGAGTACAAACGCAAACACGCGTACGCCGCGATCGCGATCGCGGCGGCGCCCACCAGGGCGTCTTCCGTTCGCAGCGATTTTAACAACCCGGCCGCGGCGAGCTGGCACGACTCGAAAAGCGGAGTCTTCGCACGGAAGAAACGCATCGCGGTCGGGGTTTTCACAAACAAAAGCAAGGACTTGAACAACCCGTTCCTTGCGTGTGTTTCGAGCGTCTAAGATAGATGAAAGAAAGTGTTAGTCGTGTATGGGCAACCAGTGTGCCTGGATTTAGGAAATACAATACGTACCTTCACTGGGTCGGCGTGACACACGTCCGGCGCTAACACGTGCAGGTCCCTGATTGTAAAAAAGAAATGTCAGTCTTGTATATCGCGATGTATGGACAAACAGTCAGAGGGAATAGTCCCTTCTGGTACGAGTATGGGCATTCAGGGAGGCGGAACGTGGTGGGTGGGAAATACTCACCTAAACACCGCCTCGACCTCGCGTTTCAGGGAACTCAACGCCATGACCGTGTCCGCGTGTTCGTCGGGGGTGAAACAGAGGGGGACGCGCGGAACGCGCTGGATAATTCCGTTTTCGTTTCGTACAGCGCGCTCCGCGCCAACCGCCGCCGCGATGCGCGAAACTCGCGCGGCGGCGGCTCGAAACGCGCGCTCCGACGGCCGAGCGCACAACAAACCCGCCGTGGCTTCGCACTTCTGTAACGCAAGAAACGCGTGACGCAGGTCGTCGTGAACGTCACCGTCGCCATCTTTGCGGAGGGTTGGTTTTTCCCGAAAACGTTCGTGTGAACCGATTGGCCGGTCCACGGAGAACCGGACATTCGAGGCGAAGGAACTCTTTTTCGTGGTCGTTTCGGGTTTTCTTTTGCGCGTCGGAGGTTTCTCCGTCTCGCCGAAATCCCCCCCACACTCCTCCCCCCCGCTGCTCGACGTTCCATCGTGTCCGTCCTCTACCTGGGTTTCCAGGGAAGACCCCCCCACTTCACCTCCGAGTGAGTTCGGGCTCGCGAACGCGGATTCCGCGGCCGCCACCGCGCGCACCACCGCGACGTGCGCCGTCCTCGCGGCCAACGCGAAAACCCGCAGCTTTTCAATCGCGACGTTCGGCGATCCGTTCGCGACGTCCATGAACACGAACCTCGGGGAAAACGCGCGGCTGCACGCGGCAACCGCGACCACGGCGCGGTGGTACTCCTCGCACCGGCGTTCCAGGGTCCGGGTGAGTTTCTTCGATTTCAAGCGCCAGCCGGGTCGGGTTTTTTGTTTGAAACCGCCAAACTCTCCCGTTTCCTCCAAATCGGATTCCGGTTCGTTCGCCGCGGTGACCAGCGTCGCGGCGAGCGCCTCCACCGCGTCCATTAAACGCGGCGCGTGGGAAACGCGCGCGCCTCCCGCCAGCGACCTGAGTTGCGTCATCGCCGCCTGCAGGGTTTTCGCGTCGTCTCTTTTTTCGAAAACGCCGTTCGCGGGGAGCAACAAGTACGGGTCAAGCGCCTCGTCGCCGCCCACGAGCACGGCTTTCAGCACCGCGATTTGCGCCCGCGCCGAGGAGGCGTGGCGCCCGGCGCACCCAATGGCGTACGCCCAGTTCCCGTCCGCCATCGTGAGTGCTTTTCGTACGTCGAAGGTTATGCGTCGGTTGTTTCTTTGCCGGGGCATGCGCAGCGCGGAGAGGCCCCTCGCGCGCGCGCGCGGACTCAGCGATGCCAGCGCGCCAACCGCGCCCTCCGCCACGCCAAACGAGTCAAACGACGCGCGCCGTGAGTACTCCGACCCGCTCGCGCTTGTTGAGGATGGGTCGTGTGATACTCTTCGGGGTCTAGCCGCCGACCTGTTGCCCCCGAACTCGTCCTCCCCTGAAGACCCAACAGAACCGTCACTGCGAAAGTCGAAGGAATCGTTCCGGCTGGAGCACGACCGACCGCCGCCAAAACCGTCCCACGAAACGCTCCCCCCGACTGACCCGCTTCCCCTCGTTGACGAGTCATGAACTCCTGGTGTAGTTCCTTCTTCGTCCCTGGCGGCGTACAACCCGGAGCGCATGACGGCTTCGGTGGTTGCTGTTTTTTTCGGAAGCGGGGCGGTAAGCGCCGTCGTGGGTTGCTGTGTGCCACACGTACCGAAACCGCGTTTCTCCAGCTCGTCCGCGAACACACGCAAATCGCGCACCGCCGCCCTCGCCGCCCGCACCGCGTCCTCCGACGCGTTTTCCTCCAGGAGCGCCGCGATGGCGGCTCGTAACGGCGGCGCCCCCAGCCAGTCCGCGGTTTCCGTCAAGTCGTGTGCCTCCACCCGTCGTTCCGAGGAAAGCGTACACCGAGTCGGCGCGTGTTCGCCGTTTAGACCCCGGCCGTCGGTCGCGCCAAAGTCAATCGCCAACGCGAACTTTTCGCTCGCCGTCAGGAAACGCCGCAACATCGTCCCCGCAAACGAAGCGTCCCCGTCCAGGGCGGCGACCGTGGAGGGGAAGTTCATGGGGGTCTCGCCTCCTTGTGTGTGCGTTTGTGTTTTGTTTTGTTTGGTTTCAGTGGTGTCCCATTTTTCGGCAGTTTCGGCGGAGGCTCGTGTTTCGCTAAGTGTTTCCTCACGCGTTTCCTTTGGTTTTTGTGTGGAATCTTGTTGTTTTGGTGTTTCCTGATGTGTTTCCTTTGGTTTTGTTGAGGAAACGCATCGTTCGACGAACCCCTCAACCGCCGCGCGTTCGTTCGCCGCGTCGAACACGAAACCCCCCAGTCGCCGCGCGCTCTGGTCGACCAACTCGAAATGCGAAAATTGTTTGAACGATTCATCAGCGTCAGACGCACCTTTTCTGTCCGTGTGTGTTTCCGTCGCGATGCGACCTTTCACCACGTCTAAAAAGACAAAAACGCCCTCCCGCGAAACAACCGCCGCGGCGTCGAAGGCTACGTTCGAGGCGCACCGCCTGAGTTCCACGACCGCGTCGGCGGTTTGCGTGTGTTTCGTTTCGTTACTAACAGAGCCGTCATCACAGTCGTCACTCACCGAAAACACCAGCCCAACGAATTCGCGCACCGCGTCAACAAGCGCCCGCGCGCCAACCGAGCTCGCGTCCTTTGTGATGGTTTCACAACGTTCGCGAACCGCCGCGCACTCGCCCGATTCGCGCTTCAAAGCATTCGGCGTCAAAGAACTCCGCGCCGCCGCGACGATTGAAAACAACGCCGCGCTCGTGACCAGCGAAACCGCGTCGCCCGCGAGCCTTGTTAACGTATGGAACATCGCGTCGCCTAGCGTTTCGCTAGCGTGCGCCACGTCCACGTCCACGACGAATGCCAGATCCGCGACGTCGCGTTCCAGCTCGGCGAGCCGGTCGGAAACCGCTTGCGTCAGATTGACGAATGCGATTTTTTCGTGCGCAGCGTCGACATTCCCTCGTCGCCTCGCAAACTTCGCGGTCTGCTCCAGCACGTGACAAGCTTCACTCAGTTGGTTGGCGTGTAGTGTGGCGGCGCTGCCTTTCATGGAGTGGGCGTCGAAGGCGATTTGTGACAACACTTCCGTGAGGTTTGTTTGTTCCGCTTCAGACATGGAAGTGGAAGTGGAAGTGCCCGACGTGCAACACGCATCACACGCATCCGCGACTAGAGAGTTTTCAGCACACCGGCCAACCGTGCCCCAGGCTTTGCAAAGGAACTCGTCCCGCATCACGGCCATGACGAAGTCGTAGTCGCCGCCTACCTGTGTTAGCGCCGCGGCGACGTCGATGGCCTTGTCGCGTGGGGCGGGGAGCCGCAGAGAGACGCGAGGGGACGACATCGTCACCGCCAAGAATGTGCGGTGCCCTCTGTTGATTGACCAGATGCTATGTTTCCGTCAGTAAATCGTTGCTATGTGGTCCAGCCAGTGGTAGTCACCCAGGGTCCCACCCCGGGTCTTCCGTTCACACGCGCCTCGGACGATGTCTACGTCGCGTACACAACGGATCAAGACGAACCGCGTGCGCCCGTCGCGCACCGGGGTCTGGGGGAGCGGCGGGGCGCGGCGCGAGGTGAACGTGGCGGACACCACGACAACTCATCGAAATTTTATTGCTTTCCACGTCGTCATCATTTGCGAACGACTCGTGGTTCCCAATCTGGCGGGCAACGCATCGCACGATCGTGGTTCACTCCCGTTCGCGCGCCATCGGCCGGCGCTCGATGCAGCACTCGCTGGGTGCGGGCATCCGTTTGGTGGTGCCGCACGAGTTCTCGCGGACCCCGCCCAACAACGTGCCTCGCGTCGACGAGGAACCCTCCGGGGTGGACGAAACAATCTCGGCGTTTGAGTTGAAGTTCGACGTACGGTTGGAACGGCGGGTGCTTGAGACGGGCGGGACGGGTATAGATATAGGGACAGAAGGGGGTGATGGTGTGGGGCCAACTGGTGGTGATACAAACAACACAGCTGGCACAGCTGGCGATTTACAGACCGACCCGACGTCCCTCGAGTCCACGGTGAAACGTCTGACCTCCGACCCCGAGTCCGTGGACCAACAAAAATACACAAAATTGGGATACTCGAAACAAAGCGTGGCGTACGCGCTTTGCGTGTGGGGCGACGACGAGGGGAAGGTGATCGATTTCGTGGAAGCGTTCGGGAAAGGTTTGGAGATGGGAATCGAGGCGACAATACTAGCGGGGGCGCTGGCGCAGTGCGACAACGAGTTGGAACGGGCGGTGGCGAGCGTGATGTAGACGCGATGGCAAAGAAAACAAAACACTTTTTACATTTTTTTCGCGAACAACGCCATGATGTACCCTTTCCCTTCCTCGTCGCCATCCCGTCCAACGTTCTTCTTGCGTCGCTTCCCGGTATTTCCCGGGTTCGCGGTTTGTCCGTCCCTACTGGTAGGGTTCGGCCGGAAATGCTGTGGCGCGTGCGTCTCCTTTGCCAAGTCGAACGCGACGTGTTCGTCCAAGTGCGACTGGTGTTCCTGTCCGGCGGCGGTCAATACGCCGCAGCGAGGACACTGCACGGAGCCGAACGCGGAAGTTGTTTGGGTGTCATCCTTTGGTAGTTCCGGTTCCGTATCCGCAAGAATCGAGCGAACTTTTTCGTCCAGGCGCGAGGTATCGCGCGACGCGTCGGCAATCGCGGCGGTTTTTTTTTTTTTTGAATCGTCGCCGGACACGTCCCGCGCCTCGGCTTTCTTGAAAAACATACCCAAACCGCCTTTCTTCGGTTCTTTGGCGCGCAAAGAGACGGGTGAGTTAGGCGCGGTGGCAGGCAAACTACCAGTACTGGTAGGCACACCGGGAGGCAAAATACCCGCTGCAAAAAACCGGTCGATCCCCGCGCCAATCACGGGCGCGGCGACGAAATCGCACGCCGCGAGCCCGACTCGCGTACACGGCATCGTGTGTTGCTCTCCGATTTGGCAAAAAAGCGTCACCGCCGCGTGTGTCAGCGCTTCGCCCGCGCCTAGGCAATCGCCACACGCCAACGCAACAGCACACGCGTCGGGAACTTTGAAAGTTTTTGACTTGGTTTCAACTGTTAATCGCGGCGGTTGGCAGTTCAAATTCGCCTCCGCGCGGTACTCCATCCGCACCGCCCTCGGCGTTCGGCGTAACCGCGTTCGGTCCTCCACCAGCCGGACCGCGAGTTCGTGGGACAAAACTGTCAGCCACTTGTGCACGCCCTCTTTCGCGTGCAGCACTTTGAACGACTTGAACGCGGTGACGCTTTTCACGCCGGACCGCACGTTCGGGGTCACAGCGAGTGCGCACTCGCCACGCGAAACGCACCGCAGCCAAACCAAAGTCTTGGCGTCCAGGGACACGGCGTGGACGTTGACGTTGCTCGCGTTACCAAAACCGCCCGTACCCTTCGTTTCGTCGGTGAACAACAAATTCAACGACTCCGCGGTGAACCCTCCTTCGTATGCAGACCCGGTTCCTGTACCCGATTTTGCCCTCGACTCCGCGTGTTTTCCATCCACGGCGCTCACGCGTGTTGCCAATGCAATCAAAACAGACTCAACCTTCTCCCCGAGCTTCCCTCCCAGGCCTGGAATGGACCGCATCGGTAACGAGGCCCACATTTCAGTTACGGAGCTGACGGAAACCACGGTTTGCTTGTTGGGCTTGTTCTTCGCGGACGCTAGCTTCGCCAGCATCTTGTTATGCGCGACGCCGCCGGACATGGTGTACTTGGTTTTTTCAAACACGGCGGCGCGCGCTTTCGCGCAGAAAAACGCACCGAGCGCGAGCCGCCGATCGGACGTTCTACCGTTTGGGTCCAGGGGACGTACCGTTCCGCTCAACGCCAGTGCTTTTGTGATCTGTCCGTTCACGTCCCAATGTTCTCCCTTTTCTTCCCCCAACAACAAAGAGTCGACCTCGGAGGTCACGTCTACGTACGCCTCGTCCACGCTCGCGCGTTCCACCGGTGAGTTGGGAAACGCATCGTCAAGCGCGGCCATGACTTGCCACGACGCGTTGCGGTACCTCGACAGGGATACTTTTCGCGTTTCGCGGTCCGGAGGTGCGCTTGACGTCGGCGGCGCTTTCGGTTCGTCGGTCGGTACGTACCTCGACCTTTTCGGCGGTTCCTCTTTGTCCTCTTTGCTTTTGTCTGTTTCCGTTTCCGCTTCGCCGTCATCCACGCCTTCAACAACCGGTACGTCCCCAATCGTCTCTACGTGTACGAACGTAATACCAGGACACAGCTGTTTCGCTTCCTCCACGGTGTTGTGTCGCTTCACCCCGAAGGACCGGGCGGGGTAGTTCACCGCGATGATGCCGTGCCACTGCTGCACCGCGACCTGGCCCGATAAAAACGAAAGTGTCAGTCTCGTATGGGCAATCAGGGAGGCGGAACGTGGTGATTGGGAAAGGCCCTTACCGGGATGGCCGGATCCAACCCGAGCCGCACGGTTTCGACCTGCGCGTAAAACGCATCCAAGTCGAGGTGGATGATGACACGGCCATCCACGGCGGAGGTGTGCGTGGCAGGGGCGCCCATGGAAGCCCTCTCTTATTTTCCCTCGGGAAGCGTCTAGCCTGCTCGTATCTTCCCTCGGGAAGCGTCTTCGTATCACTTGGTCACTTCGTGCGCAACCGAATTATTCTCCGGACAGATTGAGATTCGCCGTCCCCGAAACGAAGCATCCACAAGACGGACGCGAATATCGTGCCTACTAAACCGGAAATATGCGCGTCGGTATCCGCCTCGGTTGGTTCAGGCACGGCCACCACCCCGTCGTCCCTCGACTGACCTTGACCGCCGCCTCCCATGGGCGAAGCGCGTCCTGGACGCGCTACTGGAGAGTCACGAAAAACAAAAGCAAGCCACGACGAGAATCTCGGGAGTGCCGTGTGGCCGGTCGGTCGACTCGAATTTGCGGTGAAAAAGTGAATTTGGTGACTTGGTGACTCGACCGTTTATCCACTTCCCCTGATGTCATCTCGAAGGCACACCCCCTCGCGCACCACGGGTTACCCGTGGTACATCTTTCACGATGTCCGCGATGACGACGGCCGCGCCCGCGGCTAGGCTCGCGGCGAACGCGTCACGCGTCACGGTGCGTTTTCGTTTGCGGAGTTTGGTGACTGGCGTGCGCACGACACCCGTCCGTCCACGATCTGCCGGAACGCCTTTTCGCGACCAACGTCTATTCGTTCCTCTCGGAACGTTCCGATGTGATGGACCGCGGCCGCGGTGGTTCTTGAGATTCAAACTAACCGTCCCTTCCTTGCATCACACGAAACCCCCTTGTAACCCCATCCCTGTCGCAGGCGAGTTCCCGCACCAAGCGCGCGCTCGCGCCCCGGCGCGTCTCGCGCCCTTTTCCATCCCCGGACACCATCAAGGGACGGAACCCGGTTCCGTTGCGAGCCATCGGGGTTGAGGCGGATGCCGAGGCGGATGCCGAGGACCTTAAAGCCATGCTCGCGGCAACGCAAACCAAGGTCGCCGCGGCTGCGGTGGGCACGAGCCTCGCGGATACCGCTGCGTTGCTGGAAAGCCTCACTAAGGACCCCGAAGCGGAAGCCAAGGCGCTTGCCAAGGCGGAGGCGAAGAAAGCCGCGGACGACGCCGCCGCGATTGAAGCGGCGAAGCCGCCGTTGACGTACTGGGAAAAAGTCCCGCACCCCCCGTCGCGGCCGCCCGTTACGGTAACCTTCCACATCTCCATGGAAACCAACTTTGGGGACCACCTTTGTATTGTGGGAGGGCACGACCTACTCGGCGACTGGGTCCCCGCGAAAGGCGTGGAGATGGACTGGGTCAAGGGAAACGACTGGAAAGTCAGCGTCGCGCTCCCCGCGCACTCGCTTCTGCAGTACAAGTACGTCATCAGGAGCGGGTGGGCGGACGACGGGACGTGCACGTGGCAGGGCGGTCCTGACGGTTTGATCGCCACCGGCGCCGCGCACTCAAGCCAGGTCATTCAGGACCGCTGGGTGCACGGGAACTGGCAGGCGGACAACCCAAATGTCGCCGCGATTCCGGCGGCGGTTTTGGCGCACCAAGCCGTGAAGACCCCCGAGGTTTGGGAGTTCAGCAACAAAGCCAACACTTCGTACCTCCCCGATTGGGCCAACGACGCGGTTTTTTACCAGATATTTCCCCTCGGGTATTTCGGTGCGCCGACCGTGAATGATCAGAAAAGCGCCGTGGTCCCGCGGCTGAAGCAAATCAGGGAACACTACAAGCACTTCCAAGAACTCGGCATCGACGCCGTCTACTTCTCGCCCCTTTTCGAATCCGGCACGCACGGGTACGACACCTTCGACTACTTCGAAATCGACCGAAGACTTGGTGATGTTAAGCTGTTTAAACAGATCGTGAAGGAGCTTCACGAAATCGGCATCAAAGTCGTGCTGGACGGCGTGTTCAACCACACCGGGAAAGGCCACTTCGCGTTTCAGGATTTGATGGTGCGTGGTTGTTTGTCTTTCCCAAATCCGACACACACCGTTTTATCTCTCAGCTGGTGACTGCTTGTCCAGACATCGCGATATACAAGACTGACACTTTTCTTTTATTCGTCTTAAGAAAAACGGCGCGAGCGACTCGGAGTTCGCGAACTGGTACCACGTCGGGGTTCGCAGGTGGGACCACGAGGGGTGGTGCGACGCAAAAACGGGCTCGTCGTTTTCCTACGACTGCTGGGAAGGCCACCCCGTGTTACCGCGGCTAAACCTGGCGGAACCGGCGGTGAGAAACCACATCTTCGACATCGCCAAGTTTTGGCTGGAAGAAGTCGGCGTGGACGGCTGGCGCCTTGACGTGGCGCACGAGATCGAACCCGATTTCTGGAGGGAGTTCCGTAGGGTCTGCGACAGCGTGGATAAGGACTGTTTGCTTGTCGGCGAGCTGATTCACGGCAACTACAACGACTGGTGCGGGCACGACCGGCTGCACACCGGTACGAACTACCAGCTTTCGCACGCCACCTGGCACTCCCTAAACGAACACAACTACGAGTACTTCTACAACAGCCTGAGACGAGAAAACAACCTTTTCAAGGGCCTGAACCTTGTTAACTTCCTCGGGAACCACGACGTGAAGCGGATCGCGAGCAACCTGGATAACCCGGCGCACTACACGCACGCCATGGTCGCGCTGTTGCTGATGAAGGGTATTCCGTGTTTGTACTACGGGGACGAGTTCGGGATGGAGGGGACGCCGGATGACGGCACGGATGAGCACTCGGGCGGGGACGACGCCATGCGACGGCCGATGCCGGACTGCTCCGCGCCCAACACGTGGCCGCAAATCGGCGTCTCGCGCCTCGCCTTGAACAAGAAGCTGATCAAAATCAGAAATGACCACCCCGTGTTCGCGCAGGCGGGGAGCCAGGACATGGTACGTATTTTTTTGTATTTCCCAAATCCAGGCACACTGTTTGCCCGTACAAGACGTTAACCACTTTTCTTTTTACACCCAGAAAAACATCAAGCTCGTCGCGACCGAGTGGCCGTTCGAGCAAATCACGGTCGTACGGGAAACGGAAGACGAGGTCGGCGTCCTCGTGTTCAACTGCGCCGATCACGAAGTCAACCCGTGGCCTGAAGTGCAGCTCCCGAAAGGGTGCATCGCGAAGACGGGGAGCAAGTTTGTGGATCTTCTGGCGCCGACGCCGGAGACGTTTTTAGTAAACGACGGCGGGAAGATCTACGCCGGGCCGTGCGGGCCGAACAGGTACGTGTTGGGGCTTTCCCAAATCCAGGCACTGTGCAGGCGCGATTACGGGTGACTGTTTGCCGAGTATCCGCCCGTACACTGTTTTATCTCTCAGCTGGTGACTGTTGTCCACACGGCGCGATATACTCGTCCTGCGAAGGGACGTCTTACCTCTGCCCTGACTGTTCGTCCGTACATCGCGATATACAAGACGTTAACCACTTTTCGTTCACAATCACAGCGTCAAGGTTTTGTTGTTCCAGAAAGTGAAAACCAAACCCCCGCCGTTAGCGCGGAAAGTACCGGTGATCGCGGACCCGTACTCCACGCCGCCCACCGCGCCGTCCGGGCTTGGAACGGCCACGCCGGTCACGCCGGTCGCGAATGACCCGGCGTACGACCCGTACGCCACGCCTCCCCCCGCGCCGAAAGAGGTTCCCGCGTACGACCCATACGCAGCCCCTCCGCCGGCGCCCGCCGCGGC
>Ga0209711_10003805_pt1 | contig 12521 bp, 9 predicted proteins | sample ArcticOcean_MG_C_7_FD_187441 | JGI IMG/M metagenome (GOLD analysis project Ga0209711, IMG submission 187441) | Marine microbial communities from western Arctic Ocean - ArcticOcean_MG_CB11_88 (SPAdes) (version 2) | ecosystem: Environmental > Aquatic > Marine > Oceanic | place: Arctic Ocean... | reverse complement strand
CCTTGGTGAACCGGTGACACAAGCAGTTATCACTGTCCCTGCATACTTTAACGACGATCAAAGACGTGCGACTAAAGATGCAGGTTCGATTGCCGGGTTGGAAGTTATGCGAATCATCAATGAGCCTACAGCGGCTTCGCTTGCTTATGGTTTAGATAAAAAAGGTGAGGAGACTATCGCGGTTTACGATTTGGGGGGAGGTACATTTGATATTTCAATCCTGGAGATCGCTGAAGGAGTATTTGAGGTTAAGTCAACCAATGGTGATACTCAACTAGGGGGTGATAATTGGGATCAAAGAATAATTGACTGGTTGATTAACGAATTTAAATCTGATCAGGGAATTGATTTAATTGGTGACCCAATGGCGATGCAACGGCTTAAAGAAGAGGCAGAGAAGGCTAAAATGTCTCTATCTTCATCCCAGTCCACAGATATCAACCTTCCCTTTATTACGGCGGATGCTTCTGGTCCAAAACATTTAAATGTCACTTTATCCCGTGCGAAACTTGAGCAAATTTGTGATGATCTTTACTCAAGGACTAAGGGGCCCTTTGAGAAATGTTTAAAAGATTCGGGACTCAGCATTGGTGATGTGAATAATTTGGTTCTCGTCGGTGGAATGACCAGAAGTCCTAAGATTGTCGAGCTTGCTAAAGAATTGGGTGGCAAGGACCCTAATCAGGGTGTTAATCCTGATGAAGTGGTTGCGATTGGAGCTGCTGTTCAGGGTGGTGTTCTTCAGGGTGATGTTAATGATGTATTATTACTAGACGTAACTCCCCTAACTTTAGGGATTGAAACTGCCGGTGGCGTTTGCACTCCAATGATTGATCGAAATACCACTATTCCGACCAAGAAAGCACAAACGTTTTCTACTGCGGCCGATAGTCAACCAGCTGTTGATATAGTAGTTTTACAGGGCGAACGTTCTATGGCACAGGACAACAAGACTCTTGGAACCTTTAAGTTGGATGGAATTGCTTCCGCTCCCCGAGGCACGCCTCAGATTGAAGTCACTTTTGATATCGATGCGAATGGTATTTTAAATGTTAATGCTAAGGATCAAGGAACAGGTAAGGATCAAAAAATAACAATTTCTGGTTCTTCTAGCATGGATGAAGATGAAGTGGATCGACTTCGTAAAGAAGCGGAGAAATTTGCGGATATAGATAAAGAGAAAAAGGATCAGGTTCAGATAAGGAACGATTTGGATTCAATGGTTTATCAATGCGAAAAACAACTTGGTGAACTTGGAGATAAAGCACCTGAGGACTTAAAGGCTAAAATTGATGCATTGCTTGCTGACACCAAAAAAGTTTTAGAAAATACCGGTTCAAGTATTGATGATTTAAAATCGGCAAAGGATTCACTTCAAAAAGGATTCGAAGAATTAGGGCAAGAGGTCATGAAAAGTGGTTCGATGCCCGGAGGTGCTCCCGGAGGTGACCCAACTGCTGCAGGTGAACCCGCAGAGAATTCTGAGAAGAAGAAAGATGATGATATTGTTGATGCTGATTTTGAAGTCGTGGACGAAGAAAATGAGAAAAGTTAATTTTAATGAATACTTACAGAGGAAATTATTCCAGTAGGTATCCAAAACCCTGAAATCTAGTATATAAATAACCAAAAACAAAAAAATATGAGCAAACCAAAAATAACTCCATTGGGAGATCGCGTCTTGGTCAAGCACGTCGATGAAGACGAGCAAGTAAAAGGCGGTATAATCATCCCTGACTCTGCAAAAGAGAAATCACAAGAAGCTGAAGTAGTAGCTCTTGGAACTGGCAAAAAGGACGACGATGGAAAAAATATCGGCTTCCAAGTCAAAAAAGGAGATAAAGTGTTAATTAGCAAATACGGTGGAACTGAGATTAAACTTGACGATGTTGAGTATCAACTAGTTCGTGAAGACGATATCCTCGGTATCATTGGATAAGGCTTCTTAGCTAACAATATAAACAAAACTCAGAAAATAAAATTATGGCTAAGCAAATATTATTCGACGAAGCAGCACGTAAAAAAGCCCTTAAAGGGGTTAATACACTTGCTGATGCGGTAAGCGTAACATTGGGACCGAAGGGTCGTAATGTTTTAATTGAAAAGAAATTCGGTTCACCGACTGTGACCAAAGATGGTGTTACAGTTGCGAAAGAAATTGAATTGAGTGATCCTTATGAAAATATGGGTGCCCAAATGGTGCGTGAAGTCGCTTCAAAAACTTCCGATCTTGCCGGTGACGGTACTACAACGGCAACCGTTTTAGCCGCAGCAATCTACCAAGAAGGTCTTAAGAATGTAGCAGCGGGTGCAAATCCAGTTTACTTAAAGCGTGGTATCGACAAAGCAGTGGAAGCTGGTGTTGCTAAATTGCTTCGTGACAGTAAGAAAGTTTCCGATACAGCTGAAGTTCGCCAAGTAGCAACTGTTTCAGCAAATTGGGACGACGAAATTGGTGAAATTATTGCTGACGCAATGGATAAAGTTGGTAAAGACGGTACGATCACTGTTGAAGAAGCTAAAAGTATTGAAACTACACTTGATGTGGTTGAAGGTATGCAATTCGATAAGGGATATTTAAGTCCTTACTTCTGCACCAATAATGACACAATGGAATCAATCCTTGAAGATTGTTACATCTTGATCAATGAGAAGAAGATTACTGCTCTTAATGACTTGCTTCCTGTTCTTCAATTAGTTTCCAAGCAAGGAAAACCACTTCTTATCATCGCAGAAGATGTTGAAGGTGAAGCTCTTGCTGCATTGGTAGTTAATAAATTACGTGGTACTCTAAATGCTTGTGCGGTTAAAGCACCTGGTTTTGGAGATCGTCGTAAAGAAATGCTACGTGATATTGCAATTCTTACAGGTGGTCGTTGCATCACTGATGACTTGGGTATTAAACTTGAAAACATTGATATTGCAGATCTTGGTAGAGCAAAGCGTATCTCGGTTGACAAAGAAAACACGGTGATTGTTGAGGGTTCAGGAAAAGCTTCTGATATCCAAGGCCGCGTTAAACAGATTCGTCGTCAAATCGAAGAAACTACTTCTGATTATGACCGTGAAAAACTCCAAGAGCGTTTAGCTAAGCTTGCTGGTGGTATTGCGGTGATTAATGTGGGTGCGGTTTCCGAGCCTGAAATGAAAGAAAAGAAAGCTCGTGTTGAAGACGCATTACATGCAACCCGTGCTGCTGTGGAAGAAGGAATTGTTCCTGGTGGTGGTGTTGCTCTTCTTCGTGCAGCAAATGCAATTGAGAAAGCAGCAACTCTTCTTGAAGGTGATGAGGCTATTGGTGCCGCAATCGTACGCCGTGCAATTGAATCACCTCTCCGCAAGCTTTGTGATAATGCTGGTGTAGAAGGTTCTTTAGTGGTACAGCAAGTACTCAAGTCTAAAGGTGCAATGGGATATAACGTTGCTACTGATAAATACGAAGACTTGATTAAAGCTGGCGTTGTAGATCCAACAAAAGTAACTCGTACAGCCTTGCAAAATGCAGGTTCTGTTGCGGGTCTTCTGCTGACTACCGATTGCATGATTACTGAAATCCCAGAGGCTGATAAAGCTGCTCCAGGTGGACAGGATCATGACCATGGCATGATGTAAGGAATTATCCTTATTTCAAATTTTAAGAGGCATCCTGAAAGGGATGCCTCTTTTTTTTGCTGATTAAATAATTATTGTGAATCTATTATTTTAAGATCGATTCATCTTTTCTATTTGATCATCCTTTTATAATGAAAAGGTTAATACCTGTTTTTTTATTTTTATGGTCTGCACCTTTGATCTTTGGACAGGGTTGGCCCCAGTTTCGAGGGCCTAGTGGTCAGGGTCATGCAGATTCGAATGGACTCCCATTAAATTGGAGTCGAGTCAAGGGGGTGGCATGGGAGAAAGAATTATCGGGCCAGGCTTGGTCATCTCCGATTTGTGTCGATGATCAAATATTTTTAACGAATGCAGTTCTAGATAAAGGCAGTCTAGTCTTGGAGTTAATTTCAATAGATTTTAATTCTGGGCAGATTAGATGGAGAAAGAAATTATTTGAATATGATCAGCAACCTCGCATTCATAAAAAGAATAGCTATGCCAGCCCGACGCCTTTTTACGATAATAAGTTTATCTTCGTACATTTCGGAAATTTAGGGACTGCCTGCCTTGGAAAAGATGGCGAGTTGATTTGGAAAAAGAAGCTAAATTATTTACCGGTTCATGGCAGCGGTGCCTCTCCAGTTATTTTTGAAGATCTTTTGCTTTTGAGTGCAGATGGAGCGAATGATCCTTGCTTATATGCCTTGGATAAAAAAACGGGGGAAATTAAATGGAAAGCACTAAGAGATAGTCAGTCAAAGAAAAATTTCTCCTTCTGTACACCTCTTGTGGTTGAAGTAAAAGGCGAAGTTCAGATTATCAGTCCCGCGAGCGACTATGTATTCGCGTATGACCTTGAAGGAAATCAACTTTGGAAGTTTAATTATCCAAACGGATATTCTGTGGTACCAAGACCCGTTTTTGATCAAGGGATGGTCTATGTGAGCAGTGGTTTTGATAGTCCGACATTATATGCAATCAAATGTGGAGGTAGGGGAGATATTACGAAAAATAATCTCGTTTGGAAAACGAGAAAAGGGGCACCAAGGAATTCCTCCGTTGTAGTGGTGAATGGGCTGCTGTTTATGGTTGCAGATAATGGGGTAGTCTCATGCCTCGATTCAAAAACGGGAGAGCTTTTCTGGATGGAACGAGTCGCGGGGAGTTGTTCACCGTCTTTGCTCCATTCGAATGGAAATATTTTTCTCTCCGATGAAATGGGTAAGACCTTTATTTTTAAAGCAAGTAAAAGTTATGCGTTGTTGGCCACAAATGATTTGGAAGAAAGAATGCTCGCTTCTCCAATCGCTTTTAAAAATTCTCTTCTATTGAGAACTGAAAATAATTTATGGCGAATTGACCCCTAAGAGGATTAACCATTTATAGTTAATGTGGAGCCTTGTTCTTCTGCAGAAAAACGAGCAGATTGTTCATCCGCATGGTAAGAGGATCGTACCAATGGACCAGATTCCACTACTCGAATACCAAAGTCCAAGGCTTCCTTTTTCCATTGAGCAAATTCTTCAGGAGTGGCCCAACGATCTATAGGAGTGTATTTAGCACTCGGTTGTAAGTATTGGCCAAGAGTTAAAACATCGAGTTTAATATCAGCAAGATCCTTCAATGCCTGACGAATTTCATCTTCTCTTTCTCCTAAGCCGAGCATGATACCTGATTTGATCGGGAATCCAGCTTTTTTTGCATAGGCAAGTACATCCAAGCTTCTCTGGTAGGTTGCAGTTTTACGGATTGGCCTTTGCAAGCGTTCAACGGTTTCCAAATTATGATTAAATATATTGGGTTTTGCGGCTAGAACGATGTCTAGATTTTCAAACTTTCCCTTAAAGTCGGGGACTAACACCTCAATGGCAGTATCTGGGTTTTTAAAGCGGACCGCACGAATTGTCGCCGCCCACACTTTTGCTCCTCCATCGGGTAAATCATCCCGGGCAACTGAGGTAAGAACACAATGTTTGAGGCCCATTTTGGCAACTGCTTCTGCCACGCGAGGCGGTTCTGCCAAGTCAAGTTCTGTGGGTTTTCCAGTCTGTACGGCACAAAAAGAACAGGCCCGAGTGCAGACATTTCCCAAAATCATCAATGTGGCAGTTCCCCGAGACCAACATTCACCCATATTGGGACACTGTGCACTTTGGCAAACTGTGTGTAACTGGTTCTTGTCTACAATATCACGAACTTTTCCATATTCAGGACCTGATGGAAGTTTTGCTCGGAGCCAGCTTGGTTTTCTTTCTTTCACTTCAATTGAAAAGGTTCAATCACCAGACTTTTGAATTTGATCTGACGAGATTCTTCCTGGCCCTTGATCACCCACGGTTCTGAAATAATCTCCACTTGAAGAATCTTTTTCATATTGAGTAAAGCCATTTTTATTGAGGTTATCCGGTGAAAGAGATTTTTTTTCGTGCTGAGTTGAATGATTGAGTGAAAGGGAGGCAGTTGTCAGTATCCGTTTTACTGGCTCAAGGGTAAGCGGATGCCTTTGCAATGGAGGATCGCTGATTTTCTGCTCTATTTCAAAGAACTCCTCAAGTTTCTTTTCATTCATTACTTTGTATTGGTAAACTGGCATTCTTCGATTACGCCGACTTTTTTTTACGTGGAGGAAATTCAAAGCCAATTCCTCCGTTATCTTTGAGGATCAGGTTCGCATCAAAAGGGCGCTTGGTTCTTCTTGATACAAAGCCCTTGATGAGTCCTGTTTTCTTTTCATTCACGAGTTTTAAAAATTCTTCAAGAGGAATTTCTTTATCAAGAAGTTTTCGGGTTATACGAAAGGAACAATCTCCCCCTTCAGAAACTTTTTTATGACTTGTACAAATGTAAGCGGTTTCGGTTTGCTTAACCTCTTTTTGGCAAACCGGGCATTGGGCGACAACCGGTGCATCTTTAATACTTTCTCTCTCTTCTGCTTCTTGTTCTTCATTATTTTGAAAAACAAAATTTACTTTATATTCTTCGTCAAGTTGTAGAATGGCAGAGAATGGACGACCCGCTTTGGACATAAAGTTATCCAACGGACCAATTTTTTTATCACGAAGAAGCAGGTCAACCTCATCGATGGGAAGTCGTCGGCCGGCAATGCTTTTGGGGATACGAAAATCCCCTTCAAGATTTTGGTAGAAACCAAGACCTTCGAAAAGAGGTTCATTTGTTACCGGAGAGCGAAGCGTGGTTTCTTTGAGGTTCTCTGCAGTTTCTGTAAAACCTGTAGTTTTCGATACAAATTCTTCAGTCAGGTTACTAATTTCTTTCATGAATTGATCTCGGGTCATAGTTCCCTCTTCAATCAACCTGAGTTTATGCTCCCATTCACCAGTCATACTCGGACTAGTAAGAATGTCGGTGCCTGCGGCATCAAGGAAATGAAATAAATCTTCGCCCTTTAGGTTGGGGTGTATTTGCGTACTTTCTCTGCGCATATATTTTTCCTTGATCAAATGATCAATGGTGGACGCTCGGGTGGCGGGTGTTCCCAGCCCTTTCTCTTTAAGTGCTTCGGCAATATCTTCATCATCGACAAGTTTACCGGCACCTTCCATCGCGGAGAGTAGGGTAGCTTCAGTGTAGCGGGCGGGAGGCTTGGTTTGATCGTTTGCCAAGTCCACTTTTAGGAGATTTGCCTGATTGTTGTCTTCTGGAGTTAAGCCCGGTAGGGTATCCTCTGGTTGGTTGTCCTTTCCGTAAATTGCTAACCAAGATGGATCCACTAAAACTCGCCCCTCAGTTTTAAAATTATATTCATTTACCGAACTGATCCGTGTGGTGACATCCCATAGTGCGGGCGGGTAAAAAACGGAAATAAAACGCTTGGTAATGAGGTTGTAGATTTTCCTTTCATTTGTGTCCAAGTTCGAGGGAGAACTAGTGGTAGGAATGATAGCAAAGTGATCGCTGATTTGCTTATTATTAAAAATTTTCTTATTTTTATCATCCACCCAGTTGGCTTGAAGTGCTTTTTGGGCATGAGGACCGAATTCTCCCTGAATGGAACCAAGTAGATCCCTACAGATGGGTCCGTAATCTTCGGGTAGGGCTTTGGAGTCGGTTCTTGGGTAGGTAATGACCTTGTGCCTTTCATAGAGGGACTGAGCAATTTGAAGTGTTCGGCTGGCCGGATAACTATGCAACCGATTGGCTTCACGTTGAAGAGTGGTTAAGTCATACAACCTACCCGGGCTTTGTGGGGAACGCTTTTTAGTTTCCGAGATGTCGGCTTGTTTTGCTTGTTGAATGGCCGAATAAATTTCTTCGGCCTCTTCTTTTTTCCACATGCGATCGATCCGATCATGTTTATCATCCTCAGCCTTTTTAAAATCCTTTCTTTGAAAAACTCCCTGATAAGTTCCTTCAGATAATTCAAAAGTCGAGGTGATTCTAAAAAAGTCTCGGGGTACAAAAGAGTTAATTTCTTTCTCTCTTTTAATTACGAGAGATAGGGTGGGGGTTTGTACCCGACCCACTGTGGAAACTTGACGACTCATACTCCTCGATCTCTTAAGAGTCACCGCTCGGGTTCCATTAATTCCAATCAACCAATCGGATTCTGATCGACAACGTGCTGCGTCTTGGAGTGGTTGTAACTCCACACCTTCACGCATGTTGGCAAAAGCATCCTTAATTGCTTGATCAGTCATGGAGAGCATCCACAATCGTTTGATTGGTTTATTTGCCTTGGCGAGTTCGTAAATATAAGTGAAGATGAGTTCTCCCTCTCTTCCGGCATCGCATGCATTAATGACCTCGCCCACATCCTTCCTTTTGAGCTGCTTTTTGAGTTGTTGAAATTTCTTTTTGGTATTGGCGATTGGTTTGAGTTGAAATTCTGGTGGAATAATGGGCAGATTCGTTAATTTCCAAGCTTTTAGCTTTTTATCGAAATCATCAGGCATAAATAGTTCCACTAAATGCCCCACAGCACAATCAATTACCCATTCATCGTTTTCGTAATGATCCTCTTTCTTTGGAACACGACCGAGAACACGGGCTAAATCTTTTGCAACGCTGGGTTTTTCGGCAATGACTAATTTTTTCACTTAATAAGAATAGAATATAATTTAGGCAGGAAGAAATTGCGATAGAACTTCGTCCATATTGGTAAGTAAGTGATTGATGGAATGAACGGTTTCATCTCCCATATTGGAAATACGGAATGTTTTTCCTTTGATTTTCCCGTAGCCGCCATCAATCGAAATTTTCTTTTCTTCTCGTAATGTCTTCACAAATCCTGCCACATCAATCTCAAGGTTATTGCGCACGCAAGTGAGTGACTTAGATGCAAATTCCGGCTTGGGCAGTAATTCGAATCCTTTGCTCGAAACCCACTGGTGAACAAGTTGGTTGAGTTCAGCGTGTCGTTTGTGACGATTTTCTACTCCCTCATTAAAAATTTTCTCCAAAGTATGCCTGAGCCCGTGAATTAAGGGAATCACCGGTGTACTTGGGGTCATGCCCTTGTCATGATTTGAGCGAAATTCAAGGAAATCAAAATAATAGCCTCGACCTTCAGTTTGTTGAGCCCGTTCAAAAGCTCGTTCAGAAACTGAGAAAAGAGCAAGGCCTGGTGGCATGGCCAAGGCTTTTTGTGAACCGGTAAGAATGACATCGATCCCCCAATGGTCCTTGGGGATGGGAACAACAGAAAATGAACTGACGGTATCGATTACTGATATTACGTCTGGGAATTCACGGAGCACTTTCATAATGTCCTCAAGTGGATTCATCATTCCGCAGGATGTTTCATTATGGACCAGTGTGACCACATCGTATTCACCCGTGGATAATCGAGATTTAAGTTCATTAGGGTCAATATTTTGTCCCCAATCAACTTGTAATGGATCGGCATCTTTTCCTGCCCGTCTTGCCACATCTATCCATTTGTCAGAAAACGCTCCGCACATACAGCAAAGAGCTTTTCTTTGGCATAGATTGCGGAGGGCACCTTCCATTACTCCCCATGCACTTGAAGTTGAAATAAAAACAGGGTCCTTGGTTTGAAATAATTTTTGCAGATTAGGTTGGCATGCTTGGTATAACTCAACAAAGTCGGCACTTCGATGCCCCATCACGGGAGTACACATCGCTTGATATGTTTCATCAGAAACATTAACTGGGCCAGGAATGTGTAATTTATAATCAATCATTTTAATCTTCAATTTGGCTAGTGATATTTTTGAACTTTTTATTTGTACCTTCTATAATGACAAGACGAGGTTCCCAAGCTGATGCTTCTTCGGGATCCAATTGTATAAAAGTAATAATGACCAACAGGTCGCCTGGTTTACCCTTATGGGCGGCGGCCCCATTCAGTGCAATTTCACCGGAACCGGCTGGAGCGGGTATGCAGTAGGTTTCAAATCTTTCTCCGTTGGTTATATTACCCACTAAGATTTTTTCGTGATTTAGAAAGCCCGCAGCTTCCATTAAGGAACGATCAATCGAAAGACTACCCGAATAATCAGGAGAAACCGATGTGACTTGTGCACGATGAATTTTTGATTTTAATAAAGTGACCTGCATAAAAGGAACGAAATTTAGAACTATACATCAAATCCAATTCAGGCTTAAAGTCAATCGATGAAGGATTAACTATTAATGAAATCCGGTTGTCAGTCTCTTTAAAATCTATAGAAAAGAATATTTAATGGTACAAAATAATGGGAAATGGTTGCAGGAGAAATGGTCTGACTTCGAGGGATTTGTCGAAGGCGTTATTTATGACCGAGATCTTTCTGTATCTGCCCGACTTTTTGGTCTTTTCTTAAGACCGTTTTCTTTTCTATTTTCTGGAATTGTTCGTCTTCGTTTGCTCTGTTATTCCCGTCGATTTATTTTAAAGGATAAACCAGTCAACTGCTTAGTGATTGTAGTGGGTAATTTAACTGTTGGCGGGACCGGGAAGACCCCCGTTGTTGAACGATTTACAAAAGAACTCATGGCCAGGGGGCGACGGGTTGCTATTTTGAGCCGGGGCTATAAGAGCAAGGAAGAAAAATCAGATCGTAAATGGTATCAATTATTTTCCAAAGCAGTTTTTCGCCCTCCTAAAATTGTGAGTGATGGGGAAAATGTACTTTTAGATTCGGAGGAAGCCGGAGACGAACCTTATATGTTGGCGATGAATTTAAAAGGAGCGGTCGTCTTGGCAGACAAAGATCGGGTTAAATCTGGATTATTTGCTATTGAGAAATTTAATGTAAATACTTTAATTTTAGATGACGGCTTTCAGTATCTTTCCATTAAAGGAAACCTTAATTTATTACTCGTCGATCAGACCAATCCTTTTGGGAATCGATGCCTGCTTCCCCGTGGTATTTTACGAGAGCCAGTCAGGCATCTATCACGGGCCTCTTATGTGTTTCTGACTAAATCTGAGGTAGAGCCTGACCTGGACTTACTTCAAACCATCCGCAAATATAATTCGAAGGCGGAGATCATTCGATGTGTGCATAAAGTCAGGTACTTTCAAGAAGTAAATACAGGAAACACCAAGCCATTAGATTTTCTTTATGAGTTATATGTGGGGGTATTTTGTGGAATCGCTGCCCCGCGAGGCTTTGAGGATATTATTCAGAGAATATCAGGCGAAATGAGATTTAAGCAAAGATTTCTTGACCATCATCGCTACACACATGACGAATTAGATCGCTTGTTCCTTAAGGCCAAAAATTCCGGAGCTGATGTTGTTATCACTACGGAAAAAGATGCGGTCCGGATTCCCTCTAATTACAAGCCGATCGTACCCTTTTATTATGTGAGGATGGAAATTGAGATTATCGAAGGCTTTGAAGATTTTGAGGATGCGGTTTCTGATATTTGCTTTCCGGGTCGGAAGAAAACAAACTATCGTCCATTATCAATCGAGAAAACTCGCTAAAGCGAACTGCTGTAGTTCTTAATTTACGAATCAGAAAACTCTGCTACTGTTTGTACCAGAGCCTGCATGCATTCTACTTTTGCTTGTGGTCGAATTCCATGTCCAAGGTTTAAGATATGTCCGGCATCCCCTTTCATCTTATTCAATAATTGGAGAGTTGTTTTTTCTACCGTTTCTTCATTCGTTTCAAGAAGGGCAGGGTCAAGATTTCCCTGTAGTGTGAAATGTGCAGGCAATGTTGTACGGGCGTATGCAAGGTCGGTTTCATGATCGATGCTAATTCCTGAAACCTTACAATTGGAAAGATAATTTAAGCGTTCGCTTGGTGCTTTTGCATAAAGAATGACCGGGATATCGGATGAAACCTCCTCGGCAATTTGATCAATCCATTGTAATGACCATTCATTGACATGTGAATTGGGGCAAAGAGCGTTCCAACTGTCAAAAATTTGTAATGCATCCACGCCCGATTGAGATTGTAGTTTTACATAACCAATTAGAACCTCAGTTAATTTTTCCATCAATTGAGCAAAAGATTTGGGCGATGATTGAGCCCATTCCACGGTTTTGGGAAAGTTGGGGGATGAGCCACCGTCAATCATATAGCATGCCAGTGTCCATGGTGAACCGCAAAACCCCAACATGGCCTTGGATTCCCCCAATTTTTCACGAAGAAGACAAAGAGCATCGCGTACATAGAACAATTTATCCACGGCTTCTACAGTATCTAATCGATCAAGGCACGCCTCAGTTTCCAATCTAAAATCCATCCCGATCCCTCCCTTTTCTCTAAAGTGATAGGGTTGTCCCATTGCTTCTGGAACCACAAGGATATCGCTAAAGACAATCGCCGCGTCCAAAGCAAATCTACGTAAGGGTTGGAGTGAAACTTCTACTGCAAGCTCCGGAGATTTAACCATTTCCAAAAAAGTGTACTCTTTCCGTAAGGCACGATATTCCGGTAAGTAGCGACCGGCTTGCCTCATAACCCAAAGGGGAGGGCGTCCGACATTTTGATTTTTTAGAG
>Ga0209711_10003802_pt1 | contig 12530 bp, 10 predicted proteins | sample ArcticOcean_MG_C_7_FD_187441 | JGI IMG/M metagenome (GOLD analysis project Ga0209711, IMG submission 187441) | Marine microbial communities from western Arctic Ocean - ArcticOcean_MG_CB11_88 (SPAdes) (version 2) | ecosystem: Environmental > Aquatic > Marine > Oceanic | place: Arctic Ocean... | reverse complement strand
CTGTGATGCATTTGTATCTAAAAAATATAAAACAATAAGCGACTTGCCTGCCAATGCCACAATTGGTACCTCAAGCCCACGAAGAATTGCTATGTTAAAAAATATATCAAAAGACTTTAAAATAATTGAAATAAGAGGAAATATTCAAACAAGATTAAAAAAAATGGAAGAACAAAAAATTGATGGGATAATACTAGCTGCAGCTGGTCTCCATAGAATGTCTTTAAAAAAATATATTTCGGAATATATTCCTGTTGAAGATTTTGTGCCGTCGGCAGGGCAAGGAGTTCTATGCATTGAATATCTAAAGAAAAATAAACATATAGAAAAAATTTTAAATAAACATAAAATTGATAATGTTGAAAAATGTGTGACTGAAGAAAGAAATTTTGTCAAAGAGATAGGTGGCGACTGTATGTCTCCTATAGGCGCATATGCTGTAATAAAAAATGAGAGCATGAAAATTGAGGCATATGTTTCAAGCCTAGATGGAAATAAACATATTAAAAGTTCTTATGTTATAGATGTAAAAAAAGGTTCAGAAAGCGCGGGAACTTATATGGCAAAGCTATTTATCAAGCAAGGGGCCAAGGTGCTGCTAGGTGTTAAAAAATAATGAACCTGATAGTTTTGTCACAAATGTCAATATACCAGGACATGCAAAAATACTGCATGTTAAATAAAGTAAGTATTCATCAGATTATGGCGGTGAAAACATTGCCAATTAATTATGATGTTGCAAAAATTATAGATATTTTAAATGACAAGATTAATATAATATTCCAAAGCAAAAATGCTATTGATTACTCGCTTGAAGTTCATGAGCAGATTAAAAATAATAATAAAATAAAAATATATTGTTTGGGAAAATATAGTGCAAGAAAAATTAAAGAAACATTCTTTTTGGAAGCTCTTTATCCTCAAAAAAATTATTCTAGCGAAAAACTTCTAGAGCGCATTATAGAAAATTCTGCTATACATTCTAAGTTTTTAATTATAAAAGGCCAGGGGGGTAGAACTTACCTTGAAGAGAAGATTAAAGAAAATAACCATGAAGTGTTAGTTATAGATGTATATAAAAGAGAAGCAGAAAATCTAAATTCTTTAAAAGATTTAATGAAAATAAACATGAATAATTATTTTATTGTTTCAAGTAAAACAGCTTTAGAAAATTTAGTCTCAAAACTAAAGTTAATCAAGAGTAAAAATAAAAATATAGTTGTGGTCCCAAATATCAGGCTCATAGAGGGTGTAAATATGGAGAAGATAAATGACACAGTTGTTATCAATAATAACGAAGAAGCTATGGAATATATCAGAATTATAAAAGAGCATAATAATGGATAAATTAATTTTAGCTGGAAGTGGGTATTTAGGAGAATATATAATAAATCTTATATTGGAAAATCAATATAATTTTTCTGTAAAAGAAGTTTGTAGAACTAAAAAAAATAGGCCGTCTAATATAGAGAATATTATTAGAAATTTTGATGAAGAAAAAATAGATTTGCAGTTTGTAGAAAATAGCACTGTAATTTATATGGCGCCACCAAGCACTTTTTCTAAAAAAGATGATCGAATAAATAAGTTTATAAAAAATATTTCTCACCTAAAAATAAAAAAAATAATATATATAAGCACGAGCGGGGTTTATGGTGACTGTAAGGGTGCGGTAGTAGATGAAAATGTAGCGGTTGAGCCAATAACTGAAAGGGCAACAAGAAGGGTCGATGCAGAAAATCAATTAATGTGCTTCTCAAAAAAGAATAACATAAAATTAATTATCTTAAGAGTCCCTGGAATATATGGGAAAGGCAGGCTCCCTGTAGACAGGGTTAAATTAAGAGAACCATTAGTAAATAGTAATGAAAGCAGGATAACGAATATAATACACGTAGAAGACCTTGCAAGAATATGTATAGCCTCAATAGCTTTGGAAAACAAAATGGAGATAATTAACGTAAGCGATGGGAACCCAATCAAGACCACAACATACTATGAACATGTTTATAAAGCTATTAATGTTGAGTTACCAGAATACATTACGTTTGGCCAGGCATTAGAAATATATTCAGAAAAAAGACTGAGTTTCTTAAAAGAATCACGAGTGCTTAATGTTGAAAAGATGAAAAAAATATTTTATGGCTGCATTATATATAAAGATGCCCGTATAGGAATAAAAAAATGCTTAGAAAGTTAGGTCTAACCATTTAACTAATGGTTTCCATTCTTCACGGTCTTGAGCAGTTGCACTTGCGCCCATTTCAAAAATACCCAACCCTGTACTTGCAGATTTTATATAATTCGTGTTGTCTCTAAAAGCAGTAATATATTTCATACCCTTCTCTTTCAACAGGTACGTGTCTAGTTCTAAAAATATATTGGTATTGGCTCTGCAGCGGTTAGCGACTAACCCTACTTTTATTTGATTTCTAATAACAGGCCCCATTGATCTAAGGCGTTGAATAAAAACTTTTGCAGCCTTCATGTCTATAGGTGAAGGAAGCACTGGCACGATAATCATGTCAGCTTTTTTAACATACGTGTCAAGTCTCGACCCATATATTGCTGCAGGCACATCATAAATAACAACAGACTTCTTCTCTTTTTTAAGAGGTTTATTAAAATTTTTTGTCCCGTTTATTTTTGCTTTAGACGAAGGTCTAGCTTCTAGCCATTGCGTACTTGACTCTTGAGGGTCAAGGTCAACTAATGTTGTTTTAAGGCCAAATTGAGCACAATATGCAGCCAGATTAACAGATACTGTAGTCTTGCCAGAACCGCCTTTTGAATTAATGACCATAATTGATTTCATGGTATGTCTCCTAATGTTCTCCCATCATAACAAAGAGAATTTCAAACTACCATTAAAAAATTAATCTAATAAAATCCTAACTGGAACATGGTCAGATGTTCTAGGCTCAGCAAGGCACCATGATTTATGTCGAGTTTTTTTATCAATAAAATATTCTGAACACCGTTTTTTGATAGATTTTGATCCAAGTACAAGGTCGATCCTATAACCAATATTTCTCTGAAATGCGCCGCCACGATAATCCCACCATGTAAAGGTTTGAGAAGGATAATCATAATCATTAAAGAGGTCATGCAAGCCTAAGGAAAAAAGTTTAGCAAGCAATTCTCTTTCTTTAGGCGAACAAAGTATTTCATCATGAGTTATCTCAACATCAAAAACATCATTGTCTGTAGGAGCAATATTAAAATCACCTAAAAGTATAAGCTCATTACTTTTCTCTAGTTCTTTCTTTGTATAAGAAATTAATTTATTTAACCATTTAAGTTTATATTCATATTTTGGAGTTCCAACGTTTTGGCCATTTACAACATAGAGATTAACAATTCTTATCCCATTATAAATTGCTGAAATTGACCTCATTTCATTTTCATCTGTGGATACGGGATTAATATGAACATCTTTTGGCTCATCTTTAGAAATAATGGCAACCCCATTATATGTTTTTTGGCCACAAAAAATCACATGGTAACCAATGTCAGAAAAAGCTGATACTGGAAAATTTTCATCAATACTTTTTGTTTCTTGAAGAACAAGTACGTCAGGATTTTCTTCTATCAAGTATTGCAATACCGCATGCAGTCGAACTTTAATAGAATTTACGTTCCACGTAACAACGATCATATGTCTAAGTTTTTAACAGAAGAATATTTTTGTTTGATAAATTGTTTTCTCATCTCAACATCGTCACCCATAAGTTCCACTACAACCTGGTTACCATCTTCTAAAGGCAAAACTTTTAACAAGGTTCTGCTTTTAACATTCATGGTTGTCTCTTCAAGTTGGTTAGGATTCATTTCCCCAAGACCTTTATAACGTTGAAGTGTAATCGATCCTTTTGAGGCAGCAATTAATGCATTAAAACAATCTGTTAAATTAGAGGGGGTAGATTCAGGACCATCATTTTTATCAGTATAGGTGAACATAGAAGTTGTGTAGGTTCCAAATTTTAAGGAAACTAGGTCAGTATAAGAGTCAGAGCTAAAAAAGTGTTTACTTAATGGATCCTGAGATGTAATAACACCATTTGTTGTTTTAGTAATATTAATAGAATAAATTTTATCTTCAGACATATCTTCTGATGGAGTTAGCACGAACGATAAATTAATAGGGGTATTTTCATTAATGTGTTGCGTGAATAATTTGCACCAAGAAGTTAATGGTTTAAGAGATTTTAAAGTATCTATAGATAGTGTTTCAAAAAAAGCAAGATTATGTAATATATGCTTATCTCTTTTAGAAGAAAACTGCCCTAAAATATCACTCATCGTTGAATAAGTATTTAAAAGCTCAAGGGTATTTTCCTGTGTTACTTCTTTGCTATCAATAAACAATTTATATGTATTAGAGATATCGTTATTAACAAAACCTGAAAGCTCAGAATCATCTTTAAGATATTTTTCTGATTTACCTTTTTTCATTTTATATAGTGGTGGCTGGGCAATAAAAACATGGCCATCATCTATAAGTAACTTCATTTTAGTTTGAAACAATGTAAGCAATAAAGTTCTTATGTGTGCACCATCAACATCTGCATCAGTCATAATAATAATTTTACCATAGCGTAAATTATCTAAATCTACATCATCTCCAAATCCACAACCCAACGCTGTAATTAAAGTAGCAATTTCAGAAGACGAGAGAACCTTGTGGTCTTGTGCTCGCTGAGTATTTAGTATTTTCCCTTTAAGCGGTAAAATTGCCTGTGTTTTTCTATCTCTTGCCTGTTTAGCAGATCCTCCAGCCGAATCACCCTCAACAATAAATAACTCAGTTTTTGTAGGGTCTTTCTCTTGACAGTCAGCAAGCTTGCCGGGCAAATTCCCTATGCTCAATGGATCTTTACGTCTAATAAGATCTTTTGCTTTTCTTGCCTCTTCTCTTGCTTTGGCTGCTTGAAAGACTTTTGCAATAATGGCCTTAAGCTCTTTAGGGTTCTCTTCAAAAAACTCGTGTAGCTTCTTATTTAGACTTGACTCAACTATCCCTTTAACTTCTGATGAAACCAGCTTGTCTTTTGTTTGCGACGAAAATTTAGGGTCAGACATTTTAACCGAGATGATTGCGGTAATACCTTCTCGTGCATCTTCTCCTGTAAGATCAATCTTATCTTTTTTAACACCAGGCTGTTTATCAAATACACTGTTAATAGTTTTAGTAAGAGATGCTTTAAAGCCAGACATGTGTGTTCCACCATCTTTTTGAGGGATATTGTTTGTAAAACACAAAACTTCTTCGTTGTATGCAGTGCTCCATAACATTGCCATTTCAACCGCAATATTTTTTGATTCACTCTTGAAGTAAATAATTTCATTTTGTATTAGTGTTTTTTTTCTAGTTAATTCTTTTATATATTCAACAATCCCGCCATCATATTTAAACTCATCTTTTACTGATTTTGCTTCATCAGTGAACTTTATTGTTATGCCGCTATTTAGAAAAGCTAATTCCTTGAATCTTCTCCTTAACGTATCAGTATTATATTTTGTGAGAGTAAAATATTTCTTACTGGGTTTAAATGAAATTTTTGTTCCTTTAAGCTCAGTGTCTCCTGTTACCTTTAGGGCTTCTATAGGCTTACTGTCTTTATACTCTTGGCTATAAATTTTACCGCCTTTGTAAACCGTTAGCTCTAAGGTTTCTGACAGCGCATTCACAACTGACACCCCAACCCCATGAAGACCGCCGGATACTTTATATGAGTCGTCATCAAATTTCCCACCAGCATGCAACACTGTAAGAATAACTTCTGCTGCTGATTTTTTTTCACCTGGGTGCATGTCAACGGGGATCCCTCTTCCGTTGTCTATCACAGTAACAGACTGATCCTCGTGTATTGTAATCTCAACAGTATCGCAATGACCAGCTAGCGCTTCATCTATCGAGTTATCCATAACCTCAAATATCATCTGATGCAGGCCGCTGCCATCATCTGTGTCGCCGATATACATACCGGGTCTCTTTTGTACTGCTTCAAGTCCTTTCAGGACTTTTATATTGGACGAGTCATATGTCTTATCTGTCATTAAATTCCCTCTTGTATTTCTCCATCTATAAACTCATACATTTTAACCTCACTAGCTGTTCTACCAAGGCTTTTTATCTTTTCTTTATATAGGTCTGGCGCTGTAATAAAACACTGTGCTTTTGAGCCTACTAGTAAGTTTATCACAAGCCTTAGGTTCTTATCGTCTATTCCAAAAAATAAATCATCTATAAGTATTACTGGTCTAAACCCATGTTTCACGTGGAACACCTCTGCCTGGCTTAATACCAACAACAAACTAATTATAATTTGTGTGGACATAGAGGATATGTTTTTTAAATCAACTCCACCCACACTAAATAAAAGATCCCCTCTGTGTGGCCCAACACCCGTGTGTTTTATAGCCATATCCTTGTTTAGGTTATTTGTTAGAGCTTCATCTAGCTCAAGAGTTTTATCCCACCCCTTATAATAATCAATTTTAGTGTTTTGAATGTCGTTATAAACGCTTTTGTCAAAATTGGTTAACTTATCTGTATAAGTTATAAACTCCTTATTGAGATCAATAAAGTATTCGTTTCTTTGTTTGTGTACAAGAAGCCCGTGTTTAAATACCTCTTTCGTCCAATAATCAATACTGCTTGTGTCAGATTTTTTAAGCAGGCTGTTACGTTGTTTTAAAGACTTGGTGTAATTTTTAAAATTAGTTAAATGTTTAGGTTCCACGTGAAACGCCCCCCAATCAAGAAACCCTCTTCGTTGTTCTGAGGACTGTATGATTATGTTTTCAACGCCAAATGAAAGCGCAATGCATGGCAAACTTAAAAGCAGGGTTTTGGTTGTTACCCTTTTATCATTAACTTTAACAATTTTGGGAGAACTTAAAGACTTTTCAGTGTATATATCTAAACTATCGCCACATTTAACAGCTTTTAAGAGAAGTTTAAAAGAATTTTCATTGTTTTGTATTAGTGTTTCCGTTGGCACCGCCTTAAAACTCTTAAGGGCAGAGCAATAATATATACCCTCAATTAAAGAAGTTTTCCCGGCATTATTGTTGCCGACAATTATATTGACATACTTGGATGGAAAAAGAGTTGCAAGATTAATACCCCTTAATTTAGAGGCAGAATACTGTTTAATATACAAACTAAACCCGCATTGGCATAATAATATATTTATTCATAGAGGCTTCATCGTTAGATGATATTAAACACCCGGAATCAGCATTATTGAGCTGTATTTCAATGTTGTCAGAAGAGATCACATCAATAACCTCTAACAAGTAACTTAAGTTGAAACCAATATCAAAATTATCACCCGAATACTCACAAGGTATACTATCTTCACCCTCTTCCAGAGAAGGGTTGTTGGTTGATAGTATTATATCTGTTTTGTTGAGGGTTAGTTTAACCCCTTTAAACTGCTCGTTAGAAAGGATAGACATTCTTTGGAGCGCTGACTTTAAATCTTGTTTGTTTGTGGTGAGTTTGTGTGGGAGCGACTCAGGGAACACTTTTTTATAGTCTGGGTAATTCCCTTCTATTAATTTACTTTTAACAATAAAACCATCAATTTTAATAATTATCTCACGGTTTGTAACCATAAATTCCACTATATTCTCTTTATTGTCTTTAAAAGTTGTTAAAATACGTTTAATTTCAGTAATACATTTTCTTGGTATTATGCAACTCACTGGTTCATCGGTTGGATTTACGGTTTCAGCCGAAGACATCGACAGCCTGTGTCCATCCGTGGCAACAACGGTTAGTTTATTTTTTGATACCTCTAAAAACATTCCGTTTAAAAAGTGTCTCGCGTCCTGGGTTGCCATTGAGAACCCGGTCTGTCCTATAAGATTATCAAGATCCAGTGCTGACGCGCTGAATTTAAACTCGTTAACCTCTTCTTTATAAGGGAACTCAGACCCTGGAATTGTTGCAAGAGTGAATTTACTCCTTCCAGATTTAATTGTTGCTTTCGTTTCACTAATCTCTATATTCACCAAATCAGAGCCTGGTAAGGATTTAAGAATATCTAAAAATTTTCGGGCAGGTAAAGTGGTATCAACACCTTCTTTTGTCTCGTGCGGGATAAGCGTGGAAACCTCAACCTCTAAATCGCTAGAGGCCAATAAAAGTAAACCCTCCTTACTCCTAAGAAGAACATTTCCTAGTATAGGCATAGTTTGTTTTTTCTCAGAAACACCCACCATTTGTTTTAATGGGTCTATTAATTTTTCGCGCTGTATAGATATAATCATATTTAAAATTATATATTATTTTTATTATTATGTTTTGATAATTTTTCCTGGAAGTTAACACCCTTCTTGCTTCTGTTCGTGGTTGAGCTTAACGGGAGACTCTTTTAGCGTGTTTAACTCCTGTATAACTTGTGGAGTGTGAGTTAGTTTTCGGTTTCCCAAAGGTTATTAACAGCTAATTATTTAGTGTGTGTAATATATTTTGATAATCTTGGTCTAGTGTTGCCGAGGTTAATTTTAAAGCTTTTATTTTTTTACAAGCATGGAGAACAGTTGTGTGGTCTCTCCCGCCAAAAGCATCTCCTATGGTTGGCAAGCTGTGGCTGGTTAATTGCTTTGCGATAGACATAGCAATATGTCTTGGGAGCGTAATTTTTCTGTCTCTTTTTGCAGACAGTAAATCAGAAACCCTTACATTATAGTAAGTGGCTACTGTTTTTTGTATTTGCTCTATCGTCATAAGCCTCTCTTGTAACGATATTAAATCTTTCAGGGTTTCTTTGGTAAAAGCTAAAGTAACAGGCATCCTTTTAAAATGTGCCGTAGCTAAAACTCGCCTCAAACTTCCCTCCAACTCCCTCACGTTTGAATATACGTTTTTTGCTAAATAGTAAGCAACATCATCTGGAATCTTTTGTTTTACTGCCTCTGCCTTACTATGTAAAATAGCCATCCTTGTTTCTAGGTCTGGGGGGTCTATAGTTACACTCATCCCCCACACTAACCTTGATTTAATTCTTTCCTCTAAACCAACTATCTCTTTAGGATATTTATCAGATGTTAAAACAACCTGTTTTTTATACTCAAACAACGTATTAAATGTGTGGAAAAACTCTTCTTGTGATCTCTCTTTATTAGCAAAGAACTGAATATCATCTAACAACAAAGCGTCAACCGACCTATAAAAATCTTTAAACTCTTCTATTTTATTAGTCCTTAATGCTGTAACCATGTTTTGTACAAATTTTTCCGAATGTAAATATACAACCTTTTTTTTATTGTCTTGTTTGATAATCTCGTTACCTATTGAATGCAGCAAGTGCGTCTTACCCAAACCAACTCCCCCATATATATAGAGAGGGTTATATTGGCCAAGCTCTGTTACGACTGATGAACAAGCTGCTTTTGCAAGTTGGTTCGACTTCCCCTCCACAAAATTTTCAAAATTTAAGTCAGGGTTCAGCGAAGACTTTATATTAGAGATTTTAGTTTTAGGAACTATTCTTGCCGTAGTTTTAACTTCTGGCAGGGATAGCTTAACCACAGATACTTGGTTGTTGCTTTTGGTTAGGACCATTTCTTTGATTAATTCAATAAAATCACTTTCTACGGTATCTTTTATAAATTTATTCGGCGCAATAACGCTCAGAGTGTCATTTTCACAACTGACCTCTAAGGGGTGGATCCAAGTTTTCATTTGTTTTTCTGAGAGGTTGTCGCAGAATGCTTCTAGACATTTATCCCATAAATCCGTATTATTCATATTTTTCCACTGGTTGAAAAACTAATATCTCATAAAAATAATTAAAATTATATATTGACAAAGAAATATATAATTTGCAGTATACAAGTCGGGTAATAATATTATGAAAAGAACGTTTCAACCAAGCAATATAAAGCGTAAACGCAAACATGGTTTCAGGTCTCGTATGAGCACTGTTGCCGGTAGAGCTGTTTTAAGCGCTAGAAGAGCAAAAGGCAGAGCTGTACTCTGCGCCTAGTTTTCTGTTGTGGATAACAACATATATCTTAAAGTTTCTTCAAACACGTTGCGTAGTTTTAGGCACGCGAATAAAATAGTGCAAAAAAACTGCCGCCTCCTCTATTTTGCTAATAACTTAGATCAGCCTAGAATTGCTATCCAAATTACTAAAAAAGCAGTTAAACTAGCGGTTATTAGAAACAGAATTCGCAGAACTATTAGAGAGAGCTTTAGAGATTGTTTAGGAGAACTAGGATCATTCGACATCCTCTTATTAATTTCTTCAAAAATCTATTCTGAAAAACATGAAATAAGTGATATTCTTATGCAAGAATGGAAACTATCAATAAAATCACTACAGCAATCCCAATTATAATTATTAGGTGTTACCAGATATTTATATCTCCTGTGCTTCAATCAAACTGTAGGTATATCCCAACCTGTTCAGAATATACGTTAGAAGCCCTCAAAGAACATGGTCTTTTGAGGGGTCTTTATTATGGAGTAAAAAGATTAATCAGTTGTCGTCCTGGCGGCAGTCATGGTTATGACCCTATTCCAAAGCTTGAGTCAAAAACACATGAATAATAGAATATTTTTATATAGCTCTTTGTTTTTAGTTCTTATTTTACTGTTTGATGCGTCAAATAATAATGTTAGCCAGCCAGTTACTAACTCGCAACCAAATATTCCAGAAACAAGCTCGACAAACAATCAAAGATACATCGAACCAACACAAGAAGTTGTTAGAAGCAATAAAGTTGGTTTGAATAAAAATATTGAAGTAACAACAGACACGTTGAGAGTTAATATTAGTTTAAATGATGGAGCTATAATTTCTTCAGAACTGCTTAAATATCTAAAATATTTTGGCTCTTCAGATGAAAAAGTTAAACTTTTAAATGATACAGAAGGATCTCGCTATACTGCTCTTGCTAATATCCAAAGCCGAGAGCTAGATGCTCCAGCAGAATACACATCGGTTAAAACTAAATATTCTCTTGGGAACAACAATAAATTAACAGTGTCCATTAAAGGAGTAGCGGCTGGTTTAACAGAGGTTACTAAAAGTTATACGTTTACTAGAAATAGTCATTTGGTTCAAGTTCAGCAACTAGTTAAAAATATCTCTAATAAAAAAATTGAATGGAGACAATATAATACTTTGAGTCGCGGTGAAGAGACCGAAGGTAACGGAATGCTGTATACCTATACTGGTGCAGCTTATTTTGATAGTGAAGACAAATTTAATAAAATTGATTTTTCAGACATAGAAGACGAAAGTTTTGAAAAAGAAGTTAAGACAAGTTGGATAAGCATGATTCAGCATTATTTTTTTACTGCATGGCTACCATCAGGCAAAGGCTCTGATAAAAAAACTATTTATACAAGACTGCTCTCTGAAGATAATAAAAATAGCTACCAAATTGGAAGCGTTGATAATTATATTGCTTTATCTCCCGGTGAGTCTCGATCCTTTGATAGCAAATTATATGTAGGACCAAAAGTTCAGGCTGAAATAACAGACTTAGCTCCTGGCCTTGCGCTCACAGTTGATTATGGGGTCCTAACCTTTCTTGCAGCACCACTTTTTTGGATTTTAGAAAAAATTCATTTAATTTTTGGTAACTGGGGGTGGTCAATTATTATGCTTACAGTTTTGATTAAAATAGTATTTTTTAAATTATCAGAAGCTAGTTATAAATCCATGGCTAAAATGAAAAAATTAACACCAAGAATGAATGCTTTAAAAGAAAGGTATGGGGACGATAAAAAACAATTTAGCGCAGCATTGATGAAAATTTACAAGGAAGAAAAAGTAAATCCTTTGGGTGGCTGTTTGCCGATACTTATTCAAATACCTGTTTTTATTGCCCTATATTGGGTAATTATCGAAAGCGTTGAGATGAGACATGCTCCTTTTATTGGGTGGATAGCAGACTTGTCAAGTGCAGACCCGTTGTATATTTTACCGGTCCTTATGGGAATATCTATGTATGCCCAACAAAAACTAAATCCAGCCCCTACTGACCCAATGCAGGCAAAAATATTTCTTGTCCTGCCCTTTGTTTTTACTTTCTTATTTGCAACTTTCCCATCAGGGCTTGTTCTTTATTGGGTAACAAATAATGTCCTTTCAATAGCACAACAATATGTTATTAATAAAAGAATAATCACTTAAATTTTATGACCGCAAAAGAAACAATAGCGGCAATTTCAACAGCTCATGGGAAGTCAGCCATAGGCGTGATAAGAGTGTCAGGAAAGAATGTACTTGCGGTAGTTAAGGATTTTATAGGTCGTGAACTCAAGCCAAGATTTGCAACTAATGTAAAAATACATGATAAGAGCAATGTCTTAATTGATGACGTGATTGTAATTTATTATAAAGGGCCCTCTTCTTATACAGGCGAAGACATGCTAGAAATACAGTCACATGGTAATCCAATTACAATGGATTTTATTTTAGAAAATATCTGTGATTCTTATGCAAGACTTTCTAAGCCAGGAGAGTTTACCGAAAGAGCATTTTTAAATAATAAAA
>Ga0209711_10003799_pt1 | contig 12539 bp, 3 predicted proteins | sample ArcticOcean_MG_C_7_FD_187441 | JGI IMG/M metagenome (GOLD analysis project Ga0209711, IMG submission 187441) | Marine microbial communities from western Arctic Ocean - ArcticOcean_MG_CB11_88 (SPAdes) (version 2) | ecosystem: Environmental > Aquatic > Marine > Oceanic | place: Arctic Ocean... | reverse complement strand
GAACTCTTAGTCGGAACTGAACTTGTGTTGTTCAAGAATTACATCGATATTGATGGTGATTCTGTCGATGACCTCTCGGTTGGTTTAACGATTGAAGGCCTTGCGACTCAAGGTGAAGGTTTTGGATTTGAACTTGGGGACTGTGGAGTTCCTCCATTGACTGTTCCCTGCGTCGAAGAATTATGGATACGCCCAACGTTCACCTGGGAAGTAACAGCACTGAACCAAAATGATTTCTTATGGAATAACCTTTCACATCTTGAAGTGAGTTTGATGAAAGGTTTGGCTTTTGATGTCACCCTTGAAGATTCAGAATCCTATGCTATTGTCATCGATACCCGTTTCACACAACCCCCTCATGATTTCACACTCGGTGTAGGCCTTCAAAAAATTACATTCAGCGTCAATGCAGTCATTACCAATACACTCGGATTCCTCAATTCTCTTGCCACTGGTGGAATCAATTCCTCATCTTTGAGCCTTACTTCAATTTCGGCACCTTATGCCATTCGCGCCTCCAATCCTGATGCTGACAGTTCAAACCGCCAATCAGATTGCGATGATGGTTCAGGTTATTTCGACCCTATCGCCGATCACATTGCCGATAGCGATGAGCATAAATGCGGCTTTGGACTTGGTGTAGGTTTCATTCGATTTGAAGGGATTGATGGCGGAGCCTCTGCCAAAGTGCTCGAAACCGCGTACATCGATGCGGGTTTCCACCCCGAAGTTGGTGACACACGTTTACCCAACGAAATTGACATCACTTTACGAAACGATAACCTCGGGCAGAACACCTTTGACACGGTAGAGATTTTTTCCGACTATGGGGCGGATATGTTCTTGCATTACTTTGAAGATCGTTCCAATACGACAGAAGGCGATTCCCCCTTCGGCAATACAACCGATTCTCGCACTTGGATTCGTGGCTTACCATCGGGAACCCTCCATCCAGATGAAATTGCAGCTGTGTTCACCATGATTGGTGAAGAACCGGGTGGAACCGATTTGCCGGGAGATATACCCTCTCGACTTTCAATGATCATCGCTATCAAAAACTTCACTGGTGATAACATTAACAATGTCGATGACCCATCGCTCCCAATCAACCCAGCATCCCCTCCCAAAACATTGGTTGCAATTGTAGCGACAGAATCGATTGATTTGTTGGAATACAAATCAACCTTCATGCGTGGTGGCTATGCTTCTGATAGTTCCTCGATTGTTTTGAATATAGCCAATGTGCCGAAAGTCATTATTGTCGAAGGGAGTTTTGAAATTCCTGAAAGTGGGCTAAGTCGCGTGAATTACGATAATCCAAACCTCAACAGTATTGCACAAATATTCGATAACGCTCTACTGACTATCGTTGAAGTCATCCTTGATATTGGCGATGTGGTCAATGGTCTTCCGGAATCAATTGTTGGAACAGCTGGCGCTTCAGGTGGAGAAATTCGGCTGAGTTGTTATAATCAAGTCCGACTTAGTTTACCCACCTCCACGCGTGAACCAATGGAGATTGGTTCAGTTTCTATTGCGATTTCAAGCAGTGACCAACCATGGTTGCCAGAAATCGATCATATCTTACTCTCTGAAGACCTCAATATCAAGACCGTGAATAGCCGTTTTGGCGGCCCACAAGAACCACTTGTCCCTGTCGCAATGAGCGCCCGTATTGGCGGAATTTCAAGCGTGAGTCATACCTATGATCCTGTCAACGATGTTCGGCAAATGGAATTGCGTGGCGTGGATGGCGGACCGTTACTGATTGGGCATATCCTGCATGATGATGGAGATTTAGTAAATGCAAATCAACAATCCGCCACTCTTTCGAATCGTCCAAGTACCTTCAACGTCACTCAAACTCCAGATGCTTTGACCTATGCAGCCTCTGGACCGATTGGTACCATCACCTATGGTGGAAATGGCGATGGGCAGCGTAATGCAATCCGCCTCAGCGGCCTCCCTTCTTCCTTTCAATTGATTTTGGGCGATACTATCGGTTATGTTGCTGCAACACCGATGAACTCCATTGAAGTTCAATTGACAAACGCCACTCAACCACTCACAATGGATGGTGACCACTTTCGGTTTTGGGTTGATGAAGCATCGGGTGAAACCAGCCTTAGTGCCGCCATTTCGGGCGTGACGAGTATCCGCCGACTCTCCCCCCTTGATCCAGGTTCCACTGGGCCAGAAGGAAACTCAAGAATCCAGTTGGTTCGAGCAGGTTCTTCTCAAATGAATATCTTACTTGAGGATGAAACCGATTATGAAGATACATTCAAAGGCATGAATGGGCGAATTGCTATTGACCCATTACCAGCGAATATTACAGTTGCTTATCCAAGTGGTGTTGATTCGACAGGACTTGAATTACCAACCTTCGATGAAGGTAATGGTGTTGAAGCGTTGTCCTTTTTCCTTGGTGACTTGGTAAACTTCGGTTCACTGGTCAATGATTTTGTGTATTCAACAATCGTTGATTTAGGAGGACTTGAAACCGGTTCTGAAAACATGTCCTTGGGCTTGGATTTGGTTACTGGAGAACCTTTCAATGTCACGGCCGATGTTCAAAAGGGCACAACAGTGTCTGAACAACCTGAATGGTCTCATGGAATTGGCATGGAAGTGTTCGAAGCAACAGTCGTCTCCTTCAATCTTTCAAGGATGCCAACGTTCACCCTCTCGAGTCGAGAAATCGTCTCGAATGCATTCTCCGATTACAGAATCTCTTCTACAGAATACGATGCTGTTCTTGAGGCTGCAGAAGCAGCCAATATCTCCAATATTGCACCTTTACTCCTCGCCTTAGAAGATGGTATTGTTTTAGATTCTGAGATTGAAGGAGTGAACCTTACTATCTGGGAAGACGAAGGTATCACGTTTGAAATACGTCGCTCTTGGCATCTTCGTTCATGGTTACCAAGTATGCCGACTGGGCGAATCATCTTGGAATATGATTTCCGCATGGTTGATGAAATTCCTCTGTATGAATTAGATTTGTTCTTTGAACAATGGACTCCGAATCGACAACAAATGAGCATAATTATCAATGGATTAGAAGGTAGAGATTTGGAATTCGTTATTGCAGGCCTTGACACCAGTGGTCCAAATGATGTTGAAGCAAATGCAGTATTTTCAACTCAAGATAACCTCACTGTCCCTCGTGTATCGATTGATATGCACTATGATTTAGGTACTCGCCTTGAATCGGTACATGCAATTTTCCTTGATCAACGCGCACTCAGTCGTGTTGAAGCTTTGATTGTAGGCGTCCCGCAATCAACCGATTTTTCGACCACAATTGGTGATATTTTCCTTATCGACGTCAACGTTCCACCACAATATCAAACCGATGGCCATTCCGCAGAATCTTTGATGATTCAGCAGATGCGCTTCGTCGATGGGTTCTGGTGGCCAGCAACTGCCTTCATGCGTGACCTACCAGGCGAAATGCATCTTGCTGCACAACCAAATAATATCTTTGACATTCGAGAAGACATCTCCTTCCAAGGAATGATGGAACTGGATTATCAATCAAACACCGATGATATGGATTTGTATCTCGAAGCAACAGGGCGTTCGGTTGATATCAAAGGCGATGTGTTACTTTTGGCTGAAGACCTCCCCTCAACCTTCGTTCTTGAAACAACGGACGATTGGGGTATGCGTATTGCATCTTCAGGTCAAGGTGTGAATCGACTTTACTTCAAACAAACCGACTTACCTTCCACTCCCGGAGTTACCATCGACCGAGTTGAAGTGATTGGACAAAACCTCAAATCAGCGACCATTCAAATCTATACTGGGCCACTCAAGTACCCCGTTATCGTTTTAGACGATATTACCAATGGTCGGATTGTTGCCAGTGCAGAAGCGACGGTTGAACCGAGTTATACCACCGGTTACCTCGAGGGGAGCTCCTTCAGTGGCCGTGCAGTTTTACTTGACGCCCAATTTACAGGCCCATTGCCGACCGCTTCATCTATTGGTGTCAACGGTATGGTCACTGATCTCTCACTGATCGGGTCTCTCACGGGTGACAGCGTTGAGACTCGTCACGTGTTGATTGTTGAACCGATTACGACCGTTATCGCCAGTGGTGTGGCCCTCGTGTGGTGATTTTATGACTGATGAACGTCAAATCCCAGTTAATGAGCATGGTGATATGCTTGTTCACGAAGATGATATTGAATCAGTCGGTTTACTCGATGTAGCCCGACTTCAAAAAATCGAGTCCCTCGGTTATTCATTAGATGAAGACGGAATTGAAACCTATGAAGATATGCAAAGAGTTTCGAAGGCCTTTGAGACAATTCGTCGAGAAGTCAGTCCCAGTCGCGTTGCATTAGCAGGAATAGTGTTCTTACTTTTCATCGGCGTGATTCTGAGTGGTTGGTATTGGGTTTTACCCCGTGATGCGGTGAACGTTGAAACACAATATCTCCAGCGGGGTGGACATTTGGTGATGTCAGAAATCCATAACGTTGGTAGTCGTGACATTATCGATGTTTCAGTTCAAATAGAATTTCAATCACTTGATGGGGAGATTCTCGGGGTGATGTCCGTTGAAGTTGACCGAATTGAAGCACACTCCTCACTGGCTGGTGACAATTTAGAAATGCTCATCATTGGATATACTGTATGGGCCGAATATTCAATTTCTATCAATTTACAATATACAGATTATAATGGCAATACACAATTAGATTCATGGTCGCATTCAGTTGGAATTTGGAGCAGTGAATATTTTAACGACAAACCAGAACGCAGCACGTGGCCGATTTCCTGAATTCAAGGTTTAGGACCCAGATAACCCATAGCGATAAAACAGGGCGATAAGAGGGAGTCTTGTGCAAGTCAAACACTCGATGCTAGGGCCAATGGTTCTCGTTCTTCTTTTTGTCTTGCAAAGTACTTCTCCTTTGCTGCACCCGGGAGGAGTCGATTCCTCCGAAATGGAAAGTGAAGGCGGAATTGAATGGGTTCAATTTGACCTTGTTGACGGTACCTATTCCGATGCTGTAGGGTACAGCGACTATTCACCTTTGTCTGAACATCGAGATATAATCGCGTCGAGTCGTATTGGGACGTTTGATCTCAATGGATTCCAACTGGACCGTCCGGTTCCAGAACAATGGCTGTTGCCACGGCTTGATTTGAGTCTCGTTTTGATTTCCAATGAAGTGTTGATGATGGATGTTCGAACAGCACTTGACGACCTTCCAGGTCTTGCAGTTCGAGAGTTTATCTCCCCCTCTGGACTTCTTGTCCAAGGGACACCTTTCGCATTGACGAGCCTTTCTTCCATTGATGGCATTGTGGCTCAACACCCTGTTCCTCTCGCTTTACTGATCGATGATGCGGTACTTGATGTCTTGATACTTGAGGGTGGAGAAGAAGCACTTCAAGGAGCCTCAATGCGGATTGAGGGTTGGAGAAACGATGAAGGTCCAATGGACTCAGTACAATTTACTGATGCAGTTGGTTCGCAATTAATTCAGAAAGTATCTGAAATAATCCCTCTTGCCTTTTCGGAATCTCATCAGTGGGATTCCGGTCGTTATCAAGGGATTCTCTCGTCCAGTGATTTAATCGGTATTGTCGCTCAGCCCTCTTTGCGGACTTTCCGTTTTGAACCAACCTTTAGCGTTGACAACAGCATCGCTCGTGGACATATGCAATCTACTGTTATGACTTCATATTTCCCCAGTGGGGATTTAGATGGTTCTGGACAAATAGTAGCTGTAGCCGATTCAGGCCTTGATGCCGACCATGGGGACTTCGGAACACGAGTTGTTGCGAATAATGATGTCATTGGTGATGGTTCAACTGCCGACAAACATTCTGGTCATGGCACTCACGTAGCATGTACGGTTCTTGGAGACGGTACTCGCGGGGGCTATTCAGGAGTTGCTAGTTCAGCAGAACTTTACTTTCAAGCCATGGAAAACGATAATACGGGTAATTTCCAATCACCCTCACTGAACTATCTTCTCAACAGCGCCTATTCAGCGGGTGCTTTCACCCATACGAATTCTTGGGGCTCATCCTTAGCCAGTAATCAAGGGAAGTATACCTCTGAGAGCGAAGATGTTGATGACCGGGCGAATTATTATGACCGTTATTACAATGATCGCAACGGTTTGACTATTCTTTTCGCTGCAGGCAATGATGGCCCAGACACTGGAACAGTTGGATCGCCTTCGACAGCCAAGAACTCCATCACGGTTGGTAATCACCAAAACAGATACTCTGGGGCTCCAGATTCAATCATGTCCAGTTCTTCACGAGGACCTACTGATGATGGTCGAATCAAGCCAGATATCCTTGCTCCTGGCGGCTATGTTCGCTCATGTAGAGCACAAGAAGCAACAGATACCGCAGGCTCCACTTGGTCGAATTCTTACTATCTTGAATACACAGGGACTTCAATGGCAGCTCCGAATGCAGCAGGTGCTGCAGTCATGGTGCGCGAGTATTTGGAAGAGGTCGCCCTTCGCCCTTCTCCACAAGGTGCTTTAGTCAAAGCTTTACTGATTTTAGGAGCGCAAGACATTGGTACGCGCGATATTCCAAACGACAATGAAGGATGGGGACGTATTGACTTGCGCAACACCCTTGCTCCTACATCTGGTCAAGGGATATGGGTCGATGACCGTTCAGCTTTGTCAGGGACTGGCACTTCGAAAACCTACAGTTTCAATATATCTCAAGGAAATTCCGGTTTCAAAACAGTTCTTGCTTGGTCGGATGAACGAGGCTCGCCTTTCTCGAATACTCAATTGGTCAATAACTTAGATCTCGTAGTCACAACTCCAAGCGGAGATATCTTCCTTGGCAATGATTTTTCGAATGGCCGCTCAACAACCGCAGGGTCAACGGACAATCTGAATAACGTCGAAGTTGTACTGATAGATAATGCTGAAACTGGCGTTTGGACGGTCAAAATCAAGGACGGTTATCATGGCGGTAGTAAAGCGCAACCGTTTGCTATAGCTGTCATGGGGCATGGGGTCAATGATCTTCGCCCAGACCCTTCCATTTTGGAAGAAGAGTTTTCCATGTCAGTCACTATTCCTCAGGTTGGTGATCAATTTCAACTTACTTCCAAAGTATTCAATGTCGGCAATGTTCGAGCAGACTATTTTGACATCACTTTTGAAGCAGATGGCGTTGAGGTTGAAACAAAAAACATTGATTTAGGTGCAGGCTCTTCAAAAACCCAAGTGTGGTATTGGACGCCACAAATTGCAGGCCAATCGATACTCTCATTCATCATTGATCCGAACAATGAAGTTGAAGAGATTCTTGAAAATAATAATCGACATGATGTCTTTGTGAATGTCACAGCTCCAGGTGTCAAACTTTCTGCTGAATATCAATCACTGACGTTATTGAACACGAGTCAATCTACGACTTCATGGAATCTTACACTTACGAACACTGCTTTGATTTCCACCAATGCCAGCCTCTTGACTCAAGATGTTATGAACGTCGAAACAGACCTACCCGAATCCTGGTATGTGGGGACGAATGCCTCAAATTTTACCCTTGATGGGCAAGGTTCAGCAGAAATAGTTGTTACGATGGTTCATCCAACCCCTCCCTTGCCGGGAATCTATCGAATCGATTTACTTGGTATTGATGTTGATAATGGAGTGACTTATCCCTATATGCTTTATCTTGAAGTTCCTGATTTACCTGATTTGTACCTTGAATATGATTACGAAATTGTACCGGTTTCTCCATCTGAGCCGACCACGCTTGACATCCGCTTATTCAATACCGGTAACGCCAATATTGGTTATGATTTATTCCTTGAAGCACCTGCTGGGTGGAATGCTGGATTCGATACACTGTCCAGTGACCCTGGTGCCAGTTCAGGCTCAACAGGCCTGATTTCAAAAGACACCCATCGAGCCATTGGAATGTCGTTCACCCCTCCTCAAATAATGACAGGCGCCGGTGCAGAGCGCATGATACGCCTCACTGCCATTTCCCAAACAGAAATTCCTGAAAGTTGGGTATTTGATATACCAATTAAGGTCATCACAGTCACGGATGTGGAGGTCAATTTCGAAACAAACCTTGGCATTCTTCGACCAGACTCATACTTTAGTGCGCTGTTTTCATTGCAACCACGGGGAAATGTAGACCTCACCTTCACTCCCTCTTTTGAATTACCTTCTGGATGGTCAGTTACTTCAGGTATTGAACCATTTGACCTCACATGGACCTCTTCGAAGAATTTATTATTCGGAATCTCAGGTGATGGAAACGGGGTCTCTGGAGAATTTAAATTTCACCTTGACAGTGATTCAGAAAGAATTACATTTATTGGACAATTCGATGTTGAAATACTCGCACAACCGACTCTTAGCTTTGTCAGCCTTGAACTCGATGATGGCACCTCATGGGGTACCTCCTTGGGAGAAGGCTCCCACCCCACAGGCGTTCCATTGCAGTTCACTTGGTTGGTTGGAAATGAGGCAAATACAGAATGGCAACCAACCACTTCACTCTCTCTCAGTAGCGGCTTATTTGGTGAATGTATGACGCTTGAAGCCATCGGTCTTGGTGATGTTGAACCGATATTTTGTACGATCATCATTTCTCCCTCATTGCCACCATTGAGTCAACCCTTCTTTGTCTTAAAACTCAATGGAGGCGGTGTTGAATACACTGAAAATGTGAGCCTACTCGTTGCTACTGTCCTTGAATCGTCATGGATTCAAGAGCGAACGACTTCTTTCACCACCGGCAGTCAAGAAAAATTAGATGTGACTTTATTGAATGCTGGAAACACTGCTTTTTCACATAAATTGATACTCGAAGAATCCAAGGATTGGACCGCCAGTATCGATGGAAATGATATCGCTAATTTGGAGCCTGGTGAATCAATGTCAATTCGTCTTTTGGTACGTGCAAATCAGCCGGGAGATGCAACCATCACGCTTGGCCTTCAAGGTGCAGACTTAATCACAAACTCCTCGATTGTATTGAAAGTTAATTCCGAGGGAGAACCCGTTGGGACCTCCGGTCAAAGTATTCGGACTGGGGGCATAATTTTTGGAATTTTTATTGTTGTCCTTCTCATCGGTGCAGGGTTCTTATCTCGGCGTGGAAAAGAAGGATCCTCTCAATTTCATCCTACAGCTCCAGTACATGCGCTTCCGAATTTGAATCAACCGATTCCACCATTCATTCCAGTTCCAGTTGAACAACCAAAACAAAAAGGGCCGATGTGTTGGTCATGCCGTAATGAAATTGCAGGTTTGATGTTGGGTTGCCCCGGTTGTGGGGCCCGCTACCATCGTGCCGATTTCGAAGCCTGTTCTTCAGATTCACTTACCCAATGTGCAAATTGCCAAACTCAAGTTTCGTCATTCGTCGAAGCATGAAGTTGATAACTAAGTTTGTTTTGCTTGATACATACAAGGGTAGTCTTTTGATAGTAAGGCTGCCACCGGGGGTCATGGACCCCCGAGAAATAAACAAAATGCACGATTCAACACGTGCCTACTTCCTTGTAGGGCTTCTTCTGCTTTCCATTTTACCAATGTTTACTCCTGGTGTGGCTGCCGACGGTGCACGTGATGCAAGTATTACTATTCAAACCAGTCCAGCAAACGGACTTGAAGTCAATCCAGGGGAAGCTGGCGAATACACGGTTCGTATCTACAATAACGGCCCTGAAACGATTACTCTCCAGCTTTCAACCAGTGAAGAAGGAACTCAAGAATGCACTGCATACACTTCCAACATTCAACCTATTTCTGAAGCTGTAGAATCCGGCTCGTTTGGTGAAACAACAATGAGTGTTTCTTTGACTCAAAACGCAGAAGGAAGCTGTGATACAACGATTTCAGCCACTGCAACCGAGACTCCAACACCACCCGATGTCGCTGGACAACCTGCTACAGAAACAAAAATCGTCACGACAACAGCCGGTGATGGTTCAGGTTCGGCAGTTTTCGGCGTCGACCTTTCAATGCAATCAGAATCCCAACGCAGTCAAAATTGGGCTGGTGAATCGGTCATTGAATACAATATTGTCGTTGAAAATACAGGTCAAACAAATGAAACTATTGCGCTTTCATTGGCTGAAACCGACGGAAGTGGATGTCAAAATGCCGATGACCTCACCGTAGAGTTGGATGAAGAATCAGTAACACTTGACCAAAATGAAACGGAAACCGTTACTGTTTCTGTTGAAGTTCCAGCCGGTCAACAGGCCAATAAATACTGCTGGGAACTGACAGGTACTGTGACAAATGACGTGACACAAGAGGCTTCTGATGTTGAAGAATTTGACTTGACGGTGCCAGTATTGAAGGAATGCACTATGGACTTGACAAAGACGAGTATGACCGTCGACCCTGGAGCTGAAGGCACACTTACGGCTACGTTGAGTAATACTGGGAACAGCGATTGGTCAGTGACCATGTCAAAATCAGGTAGCCGTGCAGGCTGGATCAGCTACGATGGCGCCTCCTCGGGAATTTTACCATATGATGGCGGCGACGGCAGCAAAACTTTCGATGTCATTGTGTCACCTGATGACTCGGTGACTGCGGGTGATGAATCATTGCTTCAAATCCTTGCAAAAGATGGGAATGCGGTCAAATGTTCCAAAGAGTTGAGAGTGATTGTTGGCCAATCCTTTGGGGCTAGCCTCTCCCTTTCAACAACCATGCTCTCCAACGTTGAGCCAGGTTCAAACGGCAGTGCTACGCTCACGGTTACCAACCAAGGAAACGGGATGGACAACTTGCGTGTCTCTTCTTCTGCGCCTCCATCAGGATGGAGTGTACAACTTGATTCTTCCACAGTATCTGTTGGCTCGAAGCACGGCTCTGATAAGACAGAGACCGTTGGAATCCTCGTCAATGTTCCAGCAAATGCTTTAGCCACCGAGCAAATTGAGATCACCTTCTCTGTTTTACCTGCCGGAGGCGGAGCTGCCTATGCTGAAGTCATGCTGACTGTATCAGTCGAAGCTATTCATGGAATCGAAGCACAAGCCACTGCTCTTCAACAAACTGGTCGTTCAGGCTCAATCGTTAAATTCCCTATTACGATTCAAAACACAGGAAATACTCAAGATAACTATCGTTGCATAGAATCCGGCCAAACGGCTTCACCAAATTGGGCTGTCCATTGCGAAGACAGCAACGGAAATATCATTTCATCATCTCAAGGAATCCCAATCGCTCCTCAAAGCTCTGTGAAAGTCTTCATTGCAGTCAGTGTTGATGGCGCAGAAGAACTCTCTATTAGTCGAGTGACAGTCCTCATAATTAACAAAGATGATTTCTCACATTCTTCGGATGAAAACAACGACGGAGTCCCTGATAATCAGAGAGAGTTTGAGTTAATCGCGATTCTTTCAGACCGTATTTTCGCAATGGATGTCCGACTTGAGGACGGGGGACTTGATCAACGTTCAGGTACTGCGGTACTCCCGCCTTCGGGCTCTCTAACCTATGGTTTTTGGGTTCGAAACACCGGCGATGGTAACGACCGAGCCGTGTTCGATATTTCCGGTCTTGAAGGTATTGCTACACGAGAAATAACACTCTATGGCCTTCCAGTTGAAGATGAAGTTGTCATCCCTGTAGGGTTTGGTATTTGGGATGTAAACAACAGTAGATTCTTGCTTGACGTATCAGGAGAACCAATTATCGGTGCTTCAAAAGATGCTACAGAATACATAATGCGTGATCTTGGATATGGTGCAGGTGGCTATGCAGTGCAAATCTTTGAATTGTATTTCGAAATAGATTTAATTGTCAACCCCGGTGCGGAAACTGGGGATGGTGGAATTCTGGAATTGGTTGTATTAAGTTCCAAAAACGCTGCGAACCGTTCTGGCCATTTCGATATTTCACTCGATGTTCAAGTTATTTATGACTTTCAATTCAATCTCGAATCGATGAACACTGAAATCGAGATCACTTATCCCAATAAGGAAGTCTTTGTCATCAACCTCACCAATATCGGAAACATCGAGGCCGAAGTTGTAATCTTTTCCTCTGAAAGTTTCCGTGGTTGGAGCGTTATTTTGGACGAAGTATCCGAGACCGATATGTGCCGTTTTGAGGTTAAGGATTTCATTTGTGAGCTGAAAGTTGGTCAAACGATTGGAATCGAAGTGAGTATCCGGTCTCCGGCTGGTGCTAAAGTTGCTGACACTTACAAATTTACACTCTCTGCTGAACCAGTTGAGACAGGAGTAGTTGACCGGATAAATGTTGAATTCACGGCCAATGGAGATGTCCCTCAGGGGTTGTTTGGACTCGGTATCCAAGCCCAACATGTGACGATTGGAGTCTCCGGCCTTTTCGTAATTATCTTGATTGCAATCGCCTACAGAAGTTTCACCAAACGCTCTCGTTCTTGAGATGTGAGCTTTTATCCCGCAGTGTTCTTGTTTCTCCGGCATATTTGATTCGTTTTCTACTGTTTGATTTGGGAATACTTATGTGGGTCCCTCAAGTCGGAAAGACTGTGGAGCGTATGCTTCGCAATTA
>Ga0209711_10003795_pt1 | contig 12544 bp, 14 predicted proteins | sample ArcticOcean_MG_C_7_FD_187441 | JGI IMG/M metagenome (GOLD analysis project Ga0209711, IMG submission 187441) | Marine microbial communities from western Arctic Ocean - ArcticOcean_MG_CB11_88 (SPAdes) (version 2) | ecosystem: Environmental > Aquatic > Marine > Oceanic | place: Arctic Ocean... | reverse complement strand
TTTGATACCTTGACGAGGCTAGGGACGGAAGTTTCGAATACTCGATACTTGACCAATCCTTTGCACACATCTTGGTTTCAACCACAGTTGTAAGTCCTACTAATAACTTACGGTACGATTTTGGTGAGATTCTAAGGTATCTACGTATAATGTTAGCCTTGGTACCTTTTCTAGGCATCCATTTTGCACATAGTCCGTCTTCATTCTCTAATGATGTCTTAACCAAATCTAGTGCGGAACCCCAACAATTCTGGGTACCTACTAGAGTTAATACATCATCCCATCTACCGTATTCACTAATTAAGTGAATGTTCTTATGTAACACTTCTCTGTGATTGTCACATAACCATAATAAACAATCTCTGAAGATTTGTCTCTCACCAGCTCCACCACGGACATCACGTGCCCAAAAAATAATCCTAATTGTTGTGAGAGGGTCTTCATTAAAAGCTTTCGAAACCTTGGCGAAAAGTCTGTCTTTGCTCGCACCACGCATCGCTCCTATCTGAAAAAATAAGTTAACACAATGATTAAGTGAAGATGAGTTTGTGGTCATCCCGTTCTCAGTCGTTGTGTCTTTTTGTTGCATGGCGTCGATTAAATTCATTATGGTTAAATTTTCTAAAGTTTATAACTAGATATAAATATATATTAAAAATATGGCCCTGTCAACCCCTACGTTAGGAGCTTTTTTAAATAATTAATAAAAAAAGGATGGGGGAATAATGTTTCATATTCTCTATACCCCAATACTTTTTAGAGCGGGTGGGTGGAACGAACCACCATCTACCTACTGGAATGTACGTCGCTTTCATTAAGCTACACCCGCATATTTTTACTTTTTATTAAACCCACATTTTTCTTTAACTCTGTCAGAAATTGGGATTGGTTCTCCTTGTTCATCTACTCTCACAAACTTTATATTGGTTGTCAAAATAATAGCCTGTCTACCATCATATACGTTATGACTCCTAGCTTCTACCTTTAAAGTCACCGAAGTAGTTCCAATAGTTAATACCTTACCATATATCTTAAGTAAATGCCCTTCTTTTGCCGGTTTCTTGAATAGACACTCTTCTATAAGCACTGTAACCATTCTTGGTGAATCACAAACCTGAGAAGCGTAAGCTGCTCCAGCGGCGTCTATCCAGGCTAAAAGTTTTCCACCGAAAAGATTTCCGTGAAATCCTAAATCTGATTTTTTTACTGGGTGTGTACTTATTAGTTCCATTTAATTTATTTTCTTTCACAGGTTTCTCTTACCTGATACACCCAACCACTGTCTGAATTTATAGTTAACAAACCACATATCCTTTCAGCTTCGTATCTAGTTTCTATATCCCAGATTTGTGATAAACCATCTGTCAGTAAAACGTGTGTTTTTTTACCTTGTTGGTTGGTCATTATTTTTACAATATTATATGCCATACTTTTAAATTATTTTTAGTTATAGATTAAACCAGTTCCTCAATAATACCTATAACTTCACTAATCAATAATATACCCATTGCAATGAATGAATCAAAAGGTATAAATGCATACCCTATTAATCTTACTCCTGATTTTAGAAAGCTAACTAGCTGATGTTTTTTTGCGTCTGGTAATTGTTGTTTCACTCTTTTTGTGTCGTTTTGTAACCCTCCTGTTCTTGTCATGTTTTACTAAGTTAAAGTTATTATCTTTTTGTTTTGGTGAACCCGATAGGGTTCGAACCTATGACCTATTGCTTAGAAGGCAATTGCTCTATCCAACTGAGCTACGGGTCCATATCTAATACAAATGTAAATATATTTTTTTAAATTACCAAATATATTGTATTATTTTTTACTGATTGGGTTGAAGAGTGTCCATAATCCTTTTAGTTATCTTGTATGGGTCTCCGTTTGAGGATGGTCTCCTGTCTTCCAGATATCCTTTCCAATTATTTGCCGTATCTATTGGGATTCTTATCGAGGCTCCCCTATCCGAAACACCATAACTAAATTTATTTATATGTTGTGTTTCATGTAACCCTGTAAGTCTTTGTTCGTTAAAAGAACCATAAGACTCTATATGTTCTTTATGGTAAAAAGATAACGTATCACAAATACCCAAAAATAAACTTTCCCCACCCACATCTCTCATTTCTTTTGTTGAGAAGTTAACATGCATACCAGAACCATTCCAATCTCCCTTGATTGGTTTTGGGTGTAATGATATTTTTACATTGTGTATTTCGGCTAACCTATGTAAGAGGTATCTGGAAATCCATAAGTCATCCGAAACTTTTTTAGTTCCTTTGCCAAATAGTTGGTATTCCCACTGACCTAACATTACCTCAGCGTTTATACCTGTTATATTTAACCCAGCCCCCAAACAAACATCTAAATGCTCTTCAGCTAATTTTCTACCAGACACAATACCACCACCAATACCACAATAATACCTTCCTTGTGATTCTGGATATCCGTCTTTTGGGAACCCAAGTGGTTCGTTACCTTTAAAAATGACATATTCCTGTTCGAAACCAAACCAATTATCATCACCACTGATGTCGTCACTAATTAAATGTCTGGTATTTGTTATGTGTGGTTTACCTTTCGAATCCAAAACCTCACATAGAACTATAACCGCATTGGGTCTTTGAGGGTCCTTAACCACCCTAACTGGTTTTAAAATACAGTCAGAGTTATTTCCTGTTGATTGTTTTGTTGAGCTACCATCAAAAGACCAAGTAGGTAGTATTGTTGGGTTTAGTAATTCGTTAATTGATTCAGCTTCGGCTATTTTGGTTTTGCTTCTTAGGTTTTGTTCCTCCTCATAACCATCTAACCAAACATATTCCATTTTTATTCTCATTATTTTATATATTTTTATTAAACACTATAAAATATATGAATATATTAATTAACAATCAATATGTTTTTGGCTTGGTTATCTAACCTTTTAGTAGGTTTGTAGTTCTATAAATATCTTCAACAATATCTACAATTTCTTTATAGAAATTTTCATTTAAAGGTTCTACCCTACCTTCTTCTTTCCATCTCTTTATTTTATCTTTACCGTCTTTCTTGTAAGCATAATTATTATCCATATCAAAATCTTTTTTAAACTTATCTATGTCATTAGGTGTTGCGTTACATGGACCACAACCACCTTGTCCTGAAGCTGGGCCAACACCTGACCAACTAGGTCCAGCCATACACTCAGATTTAGTTGCTCCTAACCAAATACCAAAGTGTGCTGACCAAGACATATTACATGCCCATTCTAATAATAAATTTTCTTTTAATATCCTATTGAATTCTTTTGGCGGCACACCTGAAGATTCTACTAGGTTCCAAGGAAAACCACCAGGATAATTTGTGTCAAAAGGAGCATTTGGTGGTTTACATAAGTTAACTTGTTTACAACATTTTTTAAATTTACCACCATTAACACAAACCCAAACATCACAACATATTTCTTGACCACAACTTTGTTGACAATCTTGTTTTGTTGGGTATGTCGGACTCATCCAATGTTGTGGATTTTTTTTACAAGTGGTATTCCCCTCACACCACCATTCACCAGTATAACATGCATCTTCACAATTAATTAATGAACTATATTGCCCATTACCTGTTCCAGGGTCACTACAATTACCATTACCATCACAATCCCATGAAGAGGGAATAACACAAGCAGATTGACAAGAATTTAATGAACTATATTGCCCATTACCTGTTCCAGGGTCACTACAATTACCATTACCATCGCAATCCCATGACTCATCTGGTGAACAACTATTATTACAGTCTGTTGGGTTAGTATATGGGGCACTATAGTCGTCAACAGCAACACAACTACTAGAAAAAATAGCTTCTTGTATGTCTACTCTACGAATCTTCTTTTTTTTCTTGGCTTGAGCTTGACATTCCCATTTTTTACACCCGTTTGGGGAATCAATACAAGCTGCTATATTTGGGTATTGTCCAGCCCCGATTTGGTTTGGGACACACTTCCAACCACCAGGTGCTGTAGCCTCAACTTCACAATTATACCCAGAACCTAATTGTTCGTAAATATGTCTACCCATTTCCTTTTATTTTTGAGTGTTTTTTATGTAGTAGTCTAATATTTTCTATGTCTTCCCTAAGTCTTACAGGTTTGGTTATACAGTCGTCACAGTCAAAATCATAACAACCCTTAGGTGGTCTTCCACCTTTTTGTGTTTCACACCAGGAACAACAAACTGATTGAGTTGTTTCTTTTTCACCAAGGCCACATTCCTTCATACACACTTCTTTTGATTTGTATGTTTCACCACGTGTATCTTCCTCATCAGTTGGTTCACAACCATTAGAACATTTATAGATTGGTGCCATTCTAGGTAGTGGTTGTCCCATACCATTATTAGCTGGACAACATGAACAAGCTTCTGGTCCATAACCACCACCAACCCAATAATTCGTTCTTAAATCAAAACCTTGTGAGTTAGTACTACTTCCACCACCTGAGTTGTAATCTGCACACCACTCACAATAACTTGATTGACCCGCATTAAACCAATTAGCGTATGAAGCTCCAACGATTGAACCTGTTGGGAAATTAAGTACTGACCCACCGAAATTCATATTTATAGGTGGTCCATTCCAAACAAAATCGTTGTTTGTTGGGTATCCTGAAGGCCACCCATGCCAAGGATGTCCAGTTGGACAAACCCCATTACTTTCACACCCAGCAGCTTGACAAGCTGCCTGACTTACATATTGACCAGCACCAAATTGGTTTTGGATACATAGGAACCCTGAAGGTGATGATGCATCCACTTCACAATTCCACCCAGAACCTAATTGTTCTGATATTAATTGTTTAAACCTATTAGTTTCTTCTCTTACACCTCTACCCATATCTTCTTTTGGTTTTGTTTTATACCCTAACGTATTATTATCATCTACCCATGGTGTTTTAGCTGAACAAGGTATTGGTTGTGATACTGGAGCACAGTGTTCCCACTGGTAGGTTTGTAGAATATTATTAGGATTAACCTGACCACCATTTCGTTCTATAAAACTACAATCTTTATGTTGACCAATCATCACATGTGGGTACTGGTCATACACCACGTCTATGTATTGTTCCTTTCTACAACAATGACATTTTGTAGCGACAAAACCTGGTGGATTCATACATTCAGATTCTGCGGTATTACACTCATCCTTAGTATTGTATAAATTAGTTCCGTTAGTTAATAGGTTAGGATTATTACTACCAATCATCACACAAGCTACGGTTTTTTTGGTGGGTGTGTATTTTTCACCAATTTGGTAAGATTGGGTTTGTACTTTTCCTGGGCCAGGACAATAAAAACATTCGTACCCAAAACCGTTTTGTGCACATGTTGGGACTTCCACTATTGGGTCGTCTTCACAACCAGAAGCTAAACAGGTTGGTAGGTCGGGAAATTGTCCAGCACCAAATTGGTTTTGGACACAAGCAGTACCTGATGGTGAGGATAAGTCTGTTTCACAGTTATATCCTGACCCTAATTGTTCTGATATTAATTGTTTAAATCTATTAGTTTCTTCTTTAATTGATTCCACATCTTTTTTGGTTATCTTCTTTTTATCGTAATTGTTGCCTACTGGCATCTTTTCTTTAGGCCCTTTAAAGTCTTTATCAACACCTAGAGGGTTTTTTGGGTCTTGGGTTTTTGGTGTGGTACCATTAACAACATCCCCACAACCATTCATAGCCGCACTTGGGATGGAAGATACAGGCCATGGTAAATGTCCTTGGTTACAACAGTCACAACAATAATCTTGTCCATCAGCGTTAGCTGTCGTACCAACACTGTGGACTGATATATTCGATGTGAGACCATAGAATGTTTGAGTTGGGTTACTTGGGTTGGTAATCACAATATTTGTACCTGCTGCGACAGCACATCCAGTACAGAACCTACCTATACTATGGTAGTTAGAGTCTGGTACAAAGTTAGCTGGAAAGTTTGCACAATCGTCACAACAACCACCCTGCACAGTTTCACAACCGTCAGATAAACAACTTTGTAGGTTGGGAAATTGTCCAGCACCAAATTGGTTTTGAACACAAGCAAATCCTGATGGTGTTGTTGGGTCCGATTCACAATTATACCCCGAACCTAATTGTTCTCTTATTTTTTCCATAATAACTTATTTTAATTTTTTTTGTAATTTAGATAACATAGCGGCTGCAAGTTTTTTTAACATCGGTAAACCATCCCTACCTAAGTAATTAATACCCGCGATATTGGTGATACATGGGTGACCACCACTGTTAGCTACAATAATATCATAAGCACTAACTTTGATGTAGTCTAGCATTTGTTTTTGTTTACGGGTTAAATCAGAAAATGGTTTATTTGTGATATCCACAATCATATCTTTAAAACTACTTTTCTTATCTGGGTTAATCCCTGTTATTTTATCGTTATATAAAGCAACTAAATCTTTAAACCTAAAACCAAAAAAGTCTTTTTCAGATTTAACGTCACCAAAATCTTCATCACTTTGTTTCATTAGTTTTTGAAGTGTCGATGTTACACTACGTTCACTTATTCTTTTGATTTGTGAAAGGGGTACTTCTATAGCACTTAGCTCTGCTTTGTGTTCGTCTAAAACTTCAGAAGCCATCGCACCTAGATTCACATTCTCATCAAATTTTTCTTTAAATGGGTTGCAACTAGTTTGTAGTAACCCCATTGGCCAAATCATAAGAAAATATTCAACATCTGGGTGCATTTCTAAAGATGCGTATCTATCATAAGACCCGGGTTTAAAAGCGGATGGAATACCGTACTGCACCAAAACTTTACCATCTTTTTTAACCTTTTTAAAATCTTTAAGTCTTTCTCTGTAATTGTCAGCGTTATCTTGTAGTTCTTCAACACCAACAAACCCCATATCTTTTGCTAATTTTTTACCTGTCATAAACATACTCACGATACTAGGACTAGAGTAGGTGGCTAATTTTTCTAAGAACCCTGGTTTGTTTTTATAGGCTAATATTAATTTGTTTAAAGCGAAACCAGCAGCTTGTTTGTTTTTTTCAATAGCTTTTTCACTATCTAACTTAAAAATAAAACTAATAACCTCATCAGGTTTTATACCTTGTCTGTGAAAGTCTGCGGAATCAACTGTCCTAAATAAGTCTATGTCACCACTTGGAAATATGTCTGTTGGTGATATTATCCCCGATATAGTTTCTACGTTGGACCTTGCTGATTTAAATTGTGTTGACGCATCATCTTCCACACCTGTTTGACTGTCATGATGGTCGGTATGTATTTTAAATTCTGGTTTACCATGTGCGAAATCCACAAGAACCGGCATAACATCCTCACTAGCATCTGGTTTAACTAAAGCAAACTCTTTATCACCATACTGTATTGTCTTATAACCTATAACATCCACACCATACCTTTGTAAATATTCTCTCATAGCTATGGCAGAGACCACACCATCTAAATCTAAATGGAAATAAATTTGTGCTTTGGGGTAACGTTCAGCTAATTTTTTAATATCTTGTATACCACTTTCATTTATAAGTGATTTAGTTACAAGACCAACCTGTTTTTCCGTTAATACTATATTTTTCATATTCTATAAATACTTTATAAACCTTCTATAAATCTTTCGTACTCTTTTTCTCTTCTAACTTTATGTCCAGGCATACTAACTCTGTACGTTTTAATAGTTTCAGCAGCTGATTTATACACCCCCTTATCATCCCCAATAGTTTTTAATATAGCTAATACATCCGACCTTCTTAGTCCTCCGGCACCACCATTATACGATAAAGATAATAAAGCGTCAAACATACCTTGTGTTATAGATAAATATATCTCTTGACTTTCCCATTCCTCAGTAAAAATTTTTCTTAGTTTATCAGCGTGTTCAGTAGAATCTTGGTAGAGTAGGTCATCGGCTTCACCCTTACAGTTTTTACCATCACCTAAAACATCACCTTCTTTTACATCTTCAGAAGAGTGACCATAACCAATAGTAAAATTTTTTTCACCTTTGTTTTTATAAGCTTTACACCTTAAACCTTCTTCTTCTCTAATATGGTCCCAATACCACTGTGACGCCACAAATTCAGACGCTTTTTTAAACTGGGTGGTATCCAATTGTTCGGAAAGTAATTTAAATTGTGATTCGGTTATTACTATTTGCATAAAAAGGTTGTTTAAGATAAATACCCATAATTAGTTTATAAACCTTACTGGTTTATTGTGAATGTCGTAATTATTGTTATTCCATAATATTTTTTCATAGTTTATTTTATAAACAACTAAAATACCTCTCTCCTCTATCACAAAGTATTGTTACCGCGTTTTTTTTATCGTTGTCTCTCAACCATTGGAATGCTGTGAATACATTTGCTGCTGCACTTATCCCAATAAATAAACCATATTTTTTAGCTAAGTGTCTAGAACAAGCTTTTGCACATTCTGTGGTAACCATTCTGATTTCCGAAACTTTTTCTAGGTCTACTAAAAATTTACTACCATCACCAATTCCTTGTATTCCATGTAACCCAGGTTTACCACCAGACATTACCGGTGATTCTGCTGGCTCTACCGCGACTGTACTCATATTAGGCCACATCTCTTTTAAAAATCTATCAACACCCATAAGTGTACCACCAGTTCCAGTACCAGCTACAAACACATCAGGTATACACTCCCTTATTTCATTAGCGTCTTTGAATTGGTTATATATTTCGGGACCTGTAGATATGTAATGTGCTTCTATATTTAATTCGTTGTGAAATTGGTTACAATTAAACCAACCTTTATTTTTACACATCTCATCTCTTAGTGCAATTGCTCCATCAAAATCTCCTTCATCAACTTCTATTAATTCAGCACCATACACCTTAAACATATTTTTCCTTTCTTCAGACATATTAGATGGCATAATAATGACCATATTATACCCTCTTTCCGCGGCTAACATAGCAAATGAGATACCACTATTCCCCGATGTAGCTTCACATAGGGTACTACCCCGTTTTATTAATTTTAGTTTTTCAGCGTTATTAATAATAAAAGTTGCCATTCTATCCTTTACCGAACCACTAGGATTCATAAATTCAGCTTTCCCCCAAACTGTACACCCACCTATAGTTATAGGTATTAGTGGGGTTTCCCCAACATGGTCAGATAGTTTAGTTTTCATTAGTCTTCTATCTCCACACTAAACTTGTCACCTTGTTGAACCTGGTCTACAATATCTAAACCTTCAACAACTTTACCAAAACAAGTATGGTTCCCATCTAGATGTTGTGTCCCTTGTCTATTATGACATAGGAAGAATTGTGACCCCCCAGTATTTCTACCAGCGTGAGCCATAGATAGGACACCCTTGTCGTGGTACTGATTACCACCACCTAACTCACATTCAATTTTATATCCAGGACCACCAGCCCCAGTTCCGTTCGGACAACCTCCTTGAGCTACAAACCCAGGAATTACTCTATGGAAATTTAAACCGTTATAGTATCCTTGTTTCGCTAAACCTATAAAATTTTGTACTGTCTTTGGTGCGTCTTTTTCATAGAACTCTACCACCATAGTTCCTTTGTCCGTATTAATTTTTGCTTTCATTTTTTATTTTTTTAATTTCTCTGTTAATGTACCAACTTGCTTTTTTTAAATCCTCCAACCTTTTACCTTTTTTATCTGCTCTTGAGATGTATTTTACCGCGTTCCCTAGGTTAAACCCCAACCCCCACTCTTCTATAACTTTAATAGCTTCGTAAGGATTGTCTTCACCCCCATAATGGTTTGGGTGGTTCACCATTTCATTTTTCATATATTCTTTTCTATTAAACTCTATAATATCTTCCTGGGTTGGTATGTTTTTATCCCACTGTGTGTTTGGTCCAATTCTTGGTTCGTCTTTATAATGTCTTAGGTTATTCATTTGTTTTGGTCATTTTTGGTAGTGGTTCTGGGTCTACGTAATCAGTACAACTACATATTTTTTTATTTGCGACTAAAGAAGAAGCTTTTAACAGACTTTCAAATGTTCCCGCGTCAGACCACCAAGACTCTAGAAAGTGACAACTCATTAACCTATCTTTTACGTAAAAATTATTTACATCTGTAATTTCTAATTCTCCCCTATCAGATGGTTTTAGACTTTTTATGTAGTTAAACACAGTATTGTCGTACACATATAACCCAGTTACACATAGATTAGATTTTGGGTTTTTAGGTTTTTCTTCAATACCTACCACATCACACTTGGTTCCTTTTCTTACGGTCGCAACACCAAATCTTTCTGGGTCATGAACTTCTTTTAAAAATATTCTAGCACCACCATCAAAATCGGACATATCATCAATGGTGATTTTATCATCAAATATATTATCACCCAGACACACAGCAACATTAGAAGCTCCTACAAATTTTTCAGTTAACCCTAATGCATGTGCGATACCACCAGCCTCATCTTGTATTTCATAAGATAATTTTAAACCCATCTCCCTACCACTACCTAATAAATTTAATATATCACCACAATGTTCTCTACCAGAAACAATCATAATATCCTTACAACCCATTCTTTTTAACGTCTCTAGTGGGTAATATATCATCGGTTTATCATAAACAGGTAATAAATGTTTATTAGTTACTTTTGTTAAAGGAAATAATCTACTTCCAGTACCTCCCGCTAAAATTACACCCTTAAGCCTCTTTGCCATCTTCTATAATTTCTTTTGCCGTTTTAAACTCAATAGGTTTATTTAATTCTTTTTCTAATTTCTTACAAGTACTCATCACTTTACCCCTAAGTTCCTCTATCTCACCAACATCTGTTTTACACACACTAACTATATCAACCGAAGTTTCTATTTCTCCAGGTAAAACTAGTGTTTGGTATCCGAAATCTTTTTGGATTTTTAAAGCAAAAGCTTGTAACTCATCTACTGGTGGTATTCTAATTAATTTAATTACTAGTATAGGTTCATACTTTTCCAATAGCAATTCATTAGCTATTTTTTTGGTGTTCTTCATTTTATCTTCCATATCTATTTTTATTTAAAGATAGATACATTGATATTTAATGTCAATTAATTTAATGAGAAGGGTGGGAAATCTTTTAGTATTTTTTGAAAGGTTGGGTTGGTGGTGTAGTCCTTTTGACTTTTAGTTAGTTTTTTCTCTAGTAACCCATCCACAACTTCATATATTTGGTCGGTAGATAGTGTAGCTTCCCCTTTGTCTTTGTAATTTTTTTTTGCTAATTCACTAACTTTATCAAAAAAAATATCTTTATCGATAGTTAGGGTACCAAACATATCTTGATAGGCCTGTTGGTCTTTATCGAAAAAGTTTTTAAGTGTGTTAATGTAAATTAAAACGTCTACTTCCATATTACAAATATATAAATTTTTTTTAACGAATTATAATAATTTCTTCATTATCGTCTTTTTCTTGTAGTCTTGGGCCTATTTCTACGTTCGGGGAATCCTTTATGTTAATAACCTCTAAGTTTTCTAGGTCAGCTAATGAGTCTGGTAACGATTTTAAATCTGGGTTTTTAGCTAAAGATAGGAATTTAAGTTTCTTTAGGTTGCTAATACTTTCCGGTATCTCACTTACTAAACCTTCAATGTGTAGGATTTGTAGGTCTTGGAAGGTTGTGAATTTTTCGGGTAATGGTCTTGACTCTAATTTATCAGCCGAACTACCACCTCCTGATTCAAAATCAAACCTGACCATGTCTTGGGGTAGACTACCCATAAACTCATCAAACCCATATATTGCAATGTATTTTGACACATTATCATTAGGGTATCTAACCTGAACTCTCTTACCATGTTGTTGGTCTTTGTTTAAGAACACTTTAAACATTTCTTTAAAGTATTCTTTTAACTCAGGTCTAGCATTTAAGAATGGGGAGAGAGGGACAGTCCTATCTTCTTTATCCATAAATTGATTTGACTCAAAGTGGAATTGGTATTTGTCTGTGGGGTCTTTTTTATTTGTAATAATGTAAAGTGGTCCATCTTTAGAATAGTGGTCGAAGTAATTATTAGTACTTCCAGCGGTACACCACCTTGTATTTGCACCGTAGTGACATGAAGCCTCTTTAGTTTTAGGGATTAATATTTCCCAGTTAGGACCATCATAAACCATTTCAGCGTCTTTTAAAACTCTGTCAGCTTTTGTTGTTGTTGCTTGTTCTAAAGAAAATCCTTTAGTTAAGTCGTATAGTTCATCAACAGAAGTTATCTTATTAATGTCTCGTTTCTCTTGGGGTATTTGACTTTTAAATCTATGAAATTTTTGTAAGTCTTCTGTGGTCTTATATAAATCTTCCATGAACTGTTCTTGGAGTTGTTCTAACTTAACACCCCACTCATTACTCCCATAAGCATAAACTTCATCTGCCTTTTGTTGTAACCCCATCCATTGTTTTATAATCCATTGTGAGTAAGCTCCTACTTTCTTGATTTCCTGTTCCCCACTTTCTAAATCTTGTTTGGTGGTTGGGTCTGACATCATTAAATCTCTTAGTGTGTCTAA
>Ga0209711_10003790_pt1 | contig 12550 bp, 10 predicted proteins | sample ArcticOcean_MG_C_7_FD_187441 | JGI IMG/M metagenome (GOLD analysis project Ga0209711, IMG submission 187441) | Marine microbial communities from western Arctic Ocean - ArcticOcean_MG_CB11_88 (SPAdes) (version 2) | ecosystem: Environmental > Aquatic > Marine > Oceanic | place: Arctic Ocean... | reverse complement strand
TAGTCGAATTTTGTAAATTTGCTCCAAGTAAGGTGAATTTAATTCAATATAATTCAATTGATGATCCTGACTTTGTACAAGCAAATAATTCTGCTATTAAATTATATATGGACATTTTAGAAAAAAACAACATTACTGTTACTTTTAGAAGATCTAGAGGTAAGGATATAGATGCAGCTTGCGGTCAGCTGGCTAATAAATCTCAATAATTATAATCCATTTAAACATAAATAAAAAAGCACCTTAATTAAATTTAAGGTGCTTTTTTTAGATTATTTAATTGTGTAATTACCTAACAACTAGTTTAGATGTTTTACTTTGACCTTCAACAGTTACTTTAATAAGGTACATTCCTGCACTTAATGAACTAACTTCTAAAGTATCCACACTTAATGATGTATTGATTAATCTCTTTCCAGTGATATCAAATACCTCAACATACTTAAGTCCATTTACAGGTGTTTGTATTGTTACAAAATTACCGTTAACTGGATTAGGATAAATATTCATATCAAGAGCTTGCACATCGTTTATTCCCAACGTACCTTCTACTACAAATGAATCCATTTGTAGTACGAAAGAATCATTACCTACATAATGTATCCCTACTCTAATGGTTTGACCATCATAGGCACTTAAATCGTACTCGTACTGTGTCCACTCTACTGGAGCTTCTACATAAGTAATTGGTGATGATATTACAGTAAAATCTGTAGGGTCTGTGCTACTTCCAATTGCGATTTGGAATCTTTCTAATCCATAGTCAGCCGTTAGTGATTTAGCCCAAAAGCTAAGTGTAGGCGAATTAACTCCACTAATTGTAAATTCAGGACCAATCATCCAATCATCGTTTGGAAAAGGAGTGCTATTTGCACCTGAGGCTATGAAATACAAACCTTGATCTCCTTCGTAAGTATTATAGTTTTCATTAACTGCGCTACCATCATCAGTAGTGGCCTGGTTATTATTCCAAATAATCCCTGCACCTACATAATTCTCATTAGTAAAGTTTGCATCTGAAGCACCCCATGTTTCTCCACCATCATTATCAATTACAGTCCAACCTTCAATGTTATCAATAGCAAATGCATCATGACACTCAAAATTATCTCTCCAAACAATTGGTAACTCATATTCATCTGGACAGTCACCAGACGCTTCAAAAGTTGACCAAGCATCAGGACCATCACCGTTATCTGGATTATCACTCCATTCACTAAAATTACCATCAGCACAAATAGATCTTATTGTAAAGTAATACAAAGTCCCAGGCTCTAAACCTGGTAAAGTATGTGGAAATTCATTAAAAGTATAAGATTGAGCTGTTCCATCACCAGGAGTAAAAGTCTCCCCTTGATTATATTCAATTTCATAAGAAGTAATTGCAGAGTTGTTTGTACCATTAAAACTAGCACTCACAGATCCCATAGTCCAAGAAAATATATCTGGCTCTGGACAATCAAAATTTGCCGATGATATTACCGATGGATTTTTAATACAAAATCCCCATTGCCACCCTTGTGTATCATTGTAAGAAAACCTATATTTAAAGTTCTCAAGTTGATTAGCTGTAAAATTTGAAATAGCTAAACTTTCTTCAAAGCCAACTAGATTTTCACAATTTTGATAATCTGTAGCAGTTGTGGTAGTGCTTTCTAATTGACTTTGTAAATTAACTACCCAGTCGTTAGCATCAGCATCAAAATATTCAACTGCTAGATAACCACCGATATCATAATGAGAAAAATCACCACTAATTGTTATGAATGTTTCTCCTGCATTAAAAGCTGCAGTTAAATCAATAATTGGAGATTCAGAGGCAATAACGTCTGCCAGTGATGTATTTCCAGCAGCATCATCATCAAAAGTAAAAGAATCGGATGTGCTAGGCTCAGCAATCAGTCCAGTAGCAGTGTATTCACCAGATGTTACCCAGTTTTCGTTTGGCCAGTTTGCAGGTTGATTAAGAACCTGAGAGTATCCTAACTGAAAGGATATTAATAATATTAATAATGTAATTTTTTTCATAAGTAGTTGATTATTGGTTTATTATAAATATAAAAATAATAAAAAGTTAATAATTATTAATTTAATTATTAATTTTTAGCTTATAATAAAAAGTTATAATATTTTAAATATTGTTTTAGAAACTTTAATTAGTATTAATTTTAAAGGATATATCTTATATTTATTAAAAATTAAAAAAAGTGATTTCAAAGTCCACAATTGATAAAGTTTTTGAATCTTCCAGAGTAGAGGAAGTCATTGGAGATTTTGTTCAATTAAAAAAATCAGGTTCTAATTTTAAAGGGTTAAGCCCTTTTAGCGAAGAAAGAACTCCTAGTTTTATGGTTTCTCCAGTAAAACAAATTTGGAAAGATTTTTCTAGTGGAAAAGGTGGTACAGCAATTACTTTTTTAATGGAACACGAGCACTTCACATATCCTGAAGCAATAAAATATTTAGCAAATAAATATAATATTGAAATTGAAGAAACTGAGCAAACAGATGAGCAAAAAATAGAATCTGATGAAAAAGAGAGCTTATTCTTAGTAAGTGAGTATGCAAATAATTTTTTTCAAAATACACTTAAAGAAACCGATGAGGGCAAGTCTATTGGTTTGAGTTATTTTAAAGAAAGAGGGTTTAGTGAAAAGATCATTAACACATTTCAGCTAGGTTATTGTAAAGATGAGTGGACTAGTTTTACTGATCAGGCTATTAAAGATAGTTATAAGATTGAATTTCTAGAAAAATCAGGATTAACAATTGTAAAAGAAGATAAGAAATTTGACAGATTTAAAGGGAGAGTTATCTTCCCAATATTAAGCATGTCAGGGAGGGTATTAGGTTTTGGAGGAAGAACTTTGAAGTCCTCAAAATCTACTGCTAAATATCTTAACTCTCCAGAGAGTAAGATTTATTATAAGAGTAAAATATTATACGGTCTTTATCATGCCAAACAAGAAATTGCAAAGCAAGACAACTGTTTTTTAGTTGAGGGCTACACAGATGTAATGAGGATGTACGAAAGAGGTATTCATAATGTAGTTTCTTCTTCAGGAACTGCCTTGAGCTCAGATCAAATTAGATTGGTCAATAGGCTTACTAACAACATAACTGTTGTTTTTGATGGTGATTCAGCAGGTTTAAATGCTGCATTTAGAGGTATTGATATTATATTGGAGCAGGGGATGAATGTTAAAATCTGTAATCTACCTGAGGGTGAAGATCCAGATAGTTTTGCAAAAGACAAAAATTTTGAGGAGCTGTCCTCTTATTTTTCAGAAAACTCAAAAGATTTTATTACTTATAAGGCATCATTACTAATAGAAGGTGCTAAAAATGATCCAATAAAAAAAGCAGAAACTATTAGAGATATGGTTGCTAGTATTTCAAAAATCAGCGATCAAATTAAAAAAGAAATCTACATCAAGGAATGTTCATCTATAATGGATATAAGTGAGGAGGTCCTTTACAGCACATTAGCTCAGATTTCAAAAAAACAAATTTCTAATTCAGCTAAATCTACTTTAAAACCAAATGATTCATTTACTGTAGTTAAAAATACAAATCAAAAGAAGAGTATAAATGTTTTATATGAGTTAGAGAGAAAAATTATTGAAATATTAATTTTATATGGTGATAAGACTGAAGATTTTGAAGATTTATTATTAAAAGAAAATGAAGCTGGAGAATTAATATTAGAGCCAGTTGTTAAAACAACTAAAGTTTTCGAAAAAATATATTTAGATCTTCAAGAAGATGAGATGGAGTTTTCTAATGATGATTTTAAAAACATATATTATATTATAATTGAAAATTTAAACAAAGGGTCAAATATTACAGTTGATATGTTCTCTAACAAAGTCCCGGTTAATATCGAGTTAGAAATAACAAATATATTAATGGGCGAAGAAAAATACAGACTACATGATTGGCAGAGAAATAATATATTCCCGAAAGATAAATCTAAAACTATAGCTCAGTTAGTTAATGATACAATCTTAAATTTAAGGTGTTTTTTAATCGATCAAAAAGTTAACGAATTTAAAAATAAAACTTTAGATAGTATTGATAACAAATCTATATTAGATGAGGTGTTAAATTATTCTAATCTAAAGATGCTTCTTTCTAGGAAATTAAAAAGAGTTATTTAATTTTTCAATAGGCCATTTGGAATTTTACAAATTGGAATTGATTCCATTTTATGTTTATTCTTTGAATTAAAACTTCTATAAATATCAAGCACTTTTTCTTCTCTAGAGTTATATGTTAGCATGGGTTTATCATTACTATCTTCGACTCTCATAGCCCATTCTAATTCATCATATGTGGCGCCTATTTGTTCCTCATCTGATCTTGAGTCAGCATATAAGCCATCACTAGGCTTTGCTTGGATTATTGAGTCAGACACCTGTAAATACTTACCTAATTTAAAAACCTCTGATTTTAATAAATCTGCAATTGGACTTAAGTCAACTCCACCATCACCATATTTTGTATAAAATCCAACTCCAAAATCTTCTACTTTATTTCCTGTGCCTACAACTAAATAATTATTAATACCTGCATAGTAGTAAAGAGTAGTCATTCTTAATCTTGCCCTTGAGTTAGCTAAAGCTAGGTCTTTTATATTATCATCTCCATCTGAGTCGACTTCATTATTAAAAGAATTAAATACAGAATTTAGATCTATTAATTTACTACTAACATTTTCATACTTTAATTGAAGGTTTTGTATATGAACTTTAGATCTAGATACATGTTCATTGTTTTGCTTAATAGGCATTTCTAGGCATAACACTTTTAAGCCTGTTTCGGCGCATAAAGAAGATGTGACAGCAGAATCTATACCGCCAGATATTCCTACAACAAATCCGGACATTTTGTTCTTTAAAGCGTAACTTTTTAACCAGTTCACTATAAATTCTGAAACTTTTTCTGTTTTCATAAATTATATATTATTTATGTAATAAGAACCTTACATTTGTATTACAAAAGTATATCAAATCATTAATAAAAATTGTTATCTGTGCGAAAATTTTTATTTTTTTTAATTGTCATTTCTGCTCTTAGCTGTAATGATTCAAATAATCATGATATAGAAATCGAATTAGAAAGATTTGAGGAGGTTTTTTTTACAAGTGATATTGATAACCTTAACAACGTGAAAAAGGATTTTCCCTTTTTATTTCCTACTCAATTTGAAAATCAAATTTGGATAGACCGATTAACGGATACTATTCAAAATGAAATTTATAATGAAGTTAAGAAGTCCTTTTTTGATTTTTCAATTCAAAAAAATAGTCTTCAAGATTTTTATGGTAATTATTTAAAATATGATTCATCGTACCAAATACCTCGTATCATAACACTCACAACAGATGTTGATTTTAGAAAAAAAATAATCCTAACTGACTCTTTGCTATTGATTGGGCTAGATAATTATTTAGGAGAAAATCATTTTTTTTACTCCTCATTTCCAAAATATATTCAATCAACTTTTAATAAAGAGAATATTGTTATTGACATAGCTAAAGAGTACGCTAAAGAAGTAGTTATTAAAGAAAAAGTAGATAATTACACCTTTATTGAGAAAATTATAAATCAAGGCAAAATACTATATTTCACAAGTATTATGCTGCCCAAAGAAGAGCCCTCATCTATAATAGGTTATTCGAGCTTAGATTTCCAGTGGGCCTTAGAAAATGAAAAAGATATTTGGTCTAATTTTTCTGATAACAATTACCTGTTTAAGAGTGATAAAAATCTAGATACTAGATTTATTAAATTAGCACCTTTCTCTAAATTTTACCTTTCTATTGATAACCAATCTCCTAGTATGATAGGTAAATATATTGGCTGGCAAATCGTTAAATCTTTTATGAAAAATAATTCTTTAAGTCTTAATGATTTAGTACAATCTAATCCAATGTATATCTATAATAATTCAAAATACAAACCTTATAACTATGAATGAAAATAAATCCAAAATTGAAATCTCTGTTGATCTAGATAAAAATAAAATTCCAGAAAAAATCTTTTGGTCTGCAGAAGATGGTAATATCAAAAACCAAGAATCTAAAGCCATTTTTTTGTCTGTATGGGATTCAGAAAAAAAAGAAAGTTTACGAATAGATCTTTGGACTAAGGAAATGCCTTTAGATGAGATGAAAATTTTCTTTCATCAAACATTAGTAGCTATGAGTGACACCTTTAATAGAGCTACTCAAGATGAAAAGATGACAAATACTATGAAAGACTTTTGTGAATATTTCGCTGAAAAATTAAACTTAAAGCAAAGTTAAATTACCACTCGTTTAATTTATTAGAGTCTAGTTTTATAAATATAAAAAGTAGTAATGTGAATGCCCACAAACTAGACCCTCCATAGCTAAAAAATGGTAACGGTATCCCAATAGTCGGAACAAGGCCCATAACCATCCCTATATTTATTAAAAAGTGAAAGAATAGAATAGATACTACAGAGTATCCATAAACTCTACTAAATTGATTTTTTTGTAACTCAGATAAATAAAGTATTCTAACTAATAGTAAGACAAACAAAACTATAATAAAACTACTACCTAAAAACCCCCATTCTTCTCCCACTGTACTAAAAATATAATCTGTTTGTTGTTCGGGGACAAATTTTCCAATTGTTCTAGTCCCTTCAAGGTATCCTTTTCCTGTCCATCCCCCAGAGCTAATCGCTTTTTCAGACTCGTTAAGATTGTATAAAATAGTCCTTTTCATTTTTTCTATTTCTTCAGGGTTATTTTCAAGTTTTAGCCAGAGACTTATTCTATTTTTTTGATGTTGCTTGATTATGTTATCAAAAAAATAGTCTACACTGAAAGAAAATATTGTACAAAAAATCATAACTCCAAAATGCTTTATTAAGGAGTTTCTTTTTTTTCTTTTCCTAAAAAAGTTAATAAAAATTATAATAAATGAAATACAAATTGTAGTTATTAAAGAGAGTTTAATTGTAGATATTACTAATAAAAACAACAACCCTATGATATATAGATAAACCTTAGGCACTCCTTCTCTGAACAGAACAAAGAAAAACGCAAAATAAACTAGTGTACTTCCTGTATCGTTCTGTAGTATTATTAAAAGTGCTGGCAAGAAAATTATTATCAAGAGCTTTAGTTGATGATTGATAAGTTTAATATTAGTTTGAAGATCACTAATAAATTTAGCTATTGCTAATGAAGTTGCAACTTTTGCAAATTCACTTGGTTGAATTGTAAAAGAGCCAATTCCATACCAAGATGTTGATCCATTTACTGTTTTACCAAAAATGAATAGGCCGATTAAAGAGATAATTGACAGAATATAAAATATGCTTGCAAATCTTTCATAAAATTTTGCTTCAATACTAAGTACAATTAGTATTAGCACAGAGGATAATAAAATAAAGACTAGTTGTTTTCCATAAAGTTCGTTTATGTTTATCAAACTGCCAATTTCACCAGTTATGCTGGAAGATAAAATATTACCCCAGCCAAATCCAACTAGAAGTATGTATAGTAATACTAAAACTTTATCTACTTTAAATACATTTCTTCTATCCCCAATCATTATTGATTTATTTTAAATGGCTTATTTAAAAATGGTTTTTCGTATTCATTTGCTAAACTTTTTTCTATAACTAGTTTTTCCATTCTTTTTAAAGTAACCTCTCCCTTTATATACTTTTCAATCATTAGAGATGCTATTCTTCCAGCCCATCTAGATCCGTAATACCCATTCTCCACTAAAACTGATATGGCAATTGTAGGATTATCCTTCGGAGCAAATGCTATAAAAATAGAATGATCGGTTAGTTGAGTTTTTGTTCCATCTATTTTGGTAAAATTTTCAGATGTTCCTGTTTTTCCACAAATCTCAATTCCAGGAACTTGCAAAAATTTAGCAGTTCCAGTTTTATATACTTCACTTAGCCCTTTTATAATAGGTTCATAATGAACACTATCTATCAGACTATATTTACGTATATTAAATTTCGGTTCTATAGCAGATCCTTCAATTTTTTTTATAATATGTGGAGTATAGTAAAAACCTTTATTAGCTATCACAGCTGTCATATTTGCAAGTTGAATAGGCGTTACTAACACCTCTCCTTGTCCAATAGCGTTTGAGAGCGTTGTTGTAGCACCCCATTTGAAATCAGGATACCAGCTATCATAAAATTCAAAATCTGGAATAATTCCTTTTTTACCAACCGAGAGATCATTATTTAAATACTCTCCAAGTCCAAAACTCTTCATTTGATTACTCCAATTATCAAAGGATTCTTCTGTAGATAATTTAGTGTCGATTGTTTTTCTGTACGCATTTGCAAAATAGGAGTTACAAGACAGTGATATTGCACTATTCAAATTTCGATAACCACCTCCACAATGGCACTGCATTTTTCGTTTTTCTTTCCCATATTGATAGTAATTATTACAAAATATGGTTGTTTTTTCTGTAATTGCTTTTTCTTGCAAAGCAGAAAGACCTACCAATATTTTAAAGGGAGATCCAGGAGCATGCATGTTTAGAAGACTTTTGTCAACTAGAGGTTTGTATATGCTATCATTATAAAGTTTCATGTAATTTTTCGACCTGTTTCTTCCAATTAATAAATTGGGATTATAGGATGGAGCTGAAACTAAGCTTAAAATTTCTCCATTTGTTGGATCTATAGCTACGATACCTCCTTTTTTCCCATTCATCAATAATTCTCCATATTTTTGTAAATCAGAATCAATTGTTATTGTTAAGTCCTTACCTGCAATGGGAACTATATCTAAATCTCCATTTTTAAAACTTCCTATATCTCGATTAAATCTATCTTTTTGAATAAATTTAATCCCTTTAATTCCTCTAAGTTCTTCTTCATATGATATTTCAACTCCCTGCTTCCCTATGAGATCTCCCATTGAATAATAAGCATCTTTTTCTATAATTGAATTATTCACTTCTGCTATGTAGCCAAGAACATTAGCTCCGATATTAGTATTATAGTCTCTTAGATTTCTCTTTTGAATATAAAAGCCTTCAAATTTTCTAATTTTCTCTGCTAAATATCCATAATCTTCTTTTGATAGGTGAGCTAAAAAAACTTGTGGGATTCTGGGTGAGTATTTCTTTGTTCTATTATAGCGTTTAATTAAGAAATCCTTATCTATTTTAAGTAAATTACAAAATTCTAACGTATCAAATTCCTTAACATTTCTAGGAATAATCATCACATCATAAGATGGTTGATTAGATACTAAGAGCTTTTCATTTCTGTCGTATATGTAACCTCTTTTCGGGTAAGTAAATACTTTTCTAATCGCATTATCTTCAAATATGTCATATGTATTACTTGAATATATTTGTAGATAAAATAGCCTTGATATAAAAATAATTCCAACAATAATTACTGCAAAATATAAAAGTGATTTTCTCATCTTTCATTTGTTTTGAACAAGTAGCTAAATAAGATACATGCAGTAATAGTAAATATTGATGACATGAAAGATTTTTCAATTACAAAAAGTGTTTTAGAAAAATTGAAAATTTCAAGACTGAATAAAACTAGGTGATGAACTATGGATAATAGTGATATGTAAATTAATTTATCTTTTAAATCAATGTTTTTAAATTTAATTACTTGATGAATATACGCCTGGCCAAAAGATATTTTTAAAAAAATCGGTCTTAAATAAGCTATTGTTACCGATGCCGCCGCATGTAGCCCCAAAGTATCGCTAAAAACATCAATTACAAGCCCCATTAAAAAACTTATAAATATGAAAAATATTCTATCACTTTTAATTGGGTAATAAATCACAAATACTATGTAAACAAACGGATTCAAGTATCCAAACAAGTTGATGTTATTAAATATTATCACTTGAGTGATAATAAGAAAAATTGCAGTAAATATATTCGAAGTAAGTTTATTCATTAAGCTCTTTGAGTTCTTCTAGGTGGTTGTTTTTTATAATATATACATTTTTTAAATCTGTCATATCGTTAAACAAATCCACTTCAATTTCAATATAGTTTTGTGTCTCATCTAATTTATAAGAAGATACTTCACCGATTAAAATTCCCTCGGGAAAAATAAAAGAGTTTCCCCCCGTTACTATCGTATCTCCTATCGATACCGGACTTTGTTTTGGAAGATCCTTAAGTTGAATAGAGGTGTAATTCATTCCATCCCAGTTTAAAACACCAAAATGATTAGATTTTTTAAGTTTTGCATTTAAGTTTAGCTTGGTATTAAGTATAGAAATAACTCTGCTATAACTTTTTGAAACTCGATCTGTTATGCCTACAACACCTTTGTTAGACACTACTCCCATATCATCATTTATGCTATCATTCAACCCTTTATCGATTGTCAAATAGTTATTATTGAAACTGTAGCTGTTTTTTATAATTTTCGAATCAAACACATTGTACTTTAAGCTGTCATAATTGGACTTAGAATTGAATATAATTTCTTTGAGTATTGTGTTTTCTTTGAGTAGTTCATTATTCTCATTTCTTAAATTAAAATAGGATGTAATAGAATTACTTGAGTTGTATACTTTAGCTGAAATACTATTAGTAGAATTTAGAACTAAACTGTTATGATAACTACTATTAGAAAATATCATTATTAATGAAAAAGAGAAAAGCGTTAGAAATAAAATGAAATTTTTATTTCTAACAAAAAAATCGATGATTTGACGCATAAGTTAATCTTATTTTATCAATACACTTTTATACTTAGGAAGATTTTTAAGTACAATTCCGGTTCCTCTAACTACAGCTCTTAATGGATCCTCAGCAATATACACAGGGAGGTCTGTTTTTTTAGATAACCTTTTGTCTAAACCTCTTAGCATTGATCCACCACCAGCTAAATAAATACCAGTATTGTATATGTCCGCTGCTAATTCAGGTGGAGTTTGTGATAATGTTTCCATAACAGAATCTTCAATTCTTAAAATTGATTTATCCAATGCTTTTGCTATTTCACGGTAAGATATTTGAACCTGTTTAGGTTTCCCAGTTAGTAAATCCCTTCCCTGAACACTCATTTCTTCAGGTGGTAAATCAAGGTCTCCAGTGGCAGATCCAATTTGAATTTTTATTTTTTCTGCAGTTCTGTCTCCAACGTAAAGATTATGTTGAGTTCTCATGTAATAAATTATATCATTTGTGAATACATCTCCTGCAACTTTCACTGATTTATCACAGACTATTCCACCTAGTGCTATTACTGCAATTTCTGTTGTTCCACCTCCAATGTCAACAATCATATTTCCCTTTGGTTGCATAATGTCAACACCAATTCCAATAGCCGCAGCCATTGGCTCATGAATTAAATAAACTTCTTTACCATTAACTCTTTCAGCAGATTCTTTTACAGCTCTCATTTCAACTTCTGTAATACCTGACGGGATACAAATGACCATTCTAAGAGCTGGCGAAAAAAACTTCTTTTTGAGCGCTGGAATACTTTTTATAAATAAACTAATCATTTGCTCAGAAGCATCAAAATCAGCTATAACCCCATCTTTTAAGGGTCTTATAGTTTTAATGTTTTCATGAGTTTTACCCTGCATCAAATTAGCTTCGTTACCTACAGCAATTATTTTACCAGAAACTCTATCTCTGGCTACAATCGATGGGCTATCAATTACAACTTTATCGTTGTGTATAATTAGTGTATTTGCAGTACCTAAATCTATTGCAATTTCTTCAGTTAAAAAATCAAAAAAGGACATCTATTAAAAATTAAAGTAAGTAAATCTATTCATATCTAATATACATAAAATCTGATCAAATATTTCACAATAAAATAAAATATTTTATCAATGTTTGAAATGTCTAAATCCAGTAAAAACCATTGGTATTTTATTTTCATTACAATAGTCGATACTTAAATTGTCTTTTATTGAACCTCCAGGCTGAATAACTGAATTTATTCCATTTTTATTTGCAATTTCAACACAATCTGGAAATGGAAAAAATGCATCACTAGCCATAGCGGCCCCATTTAAATCGAATTTAAAGCTAATTGCTTTATGTATTGCTTGACTAAGCGCATCGACTCTACTAGTCTGGCCTGTTCCACTTGCTAGCAATTGCTTGTTTTTTACTAAAACAATTGTATTAGACTTTGTATTTTTACATATTTTGGATGCAAATAATAAATCTTCTATTTGCTTATTGTTTGGCTTGAGTGTAGTTGCAAATTTAAAATCATTTAAGTCATCAGTATGATTATCTTTTTGTTGGGCTAAATATCCATTTAGACAGCTCCTGACAATGTATTCCGGTTCTTCAAAATCTTTAAGAACTAAGATTATTCTATTTTTTTTCTGTTTTAAAATATCTAACGATTCTTTAGTGAATTTTGGAGCTATAACAACCTCGCAGAAGAGGCTATTTATCAGTTCAGCAACTTCAATACCAATTTCTGAGTTACTAATTAGGACTCCTCCAAATGCTGATACAGGGTCTGCCGCTAAAGCATCAATATAAGCTTGTTTAATAGTATCTCTTG
>Ga0209711_10003775_pt1 | contig 12587 bp, 8 predicted proteins | sample ArcticOcean_MG_C_7_FD_187441 | JGI IMG/M metagenome (GOLD analysis project Ga0209711, IMG submission 187441) | Marine microbial communities from western Arctic Ocean - ArcticOcean_MG_CB11_88 (SPAdes) (version 2) | ecosystem: Environmental > Aquatic > Marine > Oceanic | place: Arctic Ocean... | reverse complement strand
CATTTTAAACCCTGAAATGGCTAAAGTGTGTAACCGTAGAAAAATTTCTTGGTCTCCAGGTTGTGGATCGCTAACTGAAATCTCTTTTGCCGAAGAATTGGGTTCAGAAATAGTTAAAATATTCCCTGGTGCTCAAGTTGGCGGACCTTCTTTCATCAAAGCTATAAAAGGTCCTATGCCATGGTCCAACATCATGCCAACAGGCGGTGTTGAACCTTCCGAATCTAATCTCAAAGAATGGTTTGAGGCAGGTGCTTATTGTGTAGGGATGGGTTCAAAGCTCTTCACAAAAAATAAAGATGATACTTTCGCCTATGAAAAAATAGCTGAAAATATTCAAATATCATTTAGCATTCTTGAGGAGATAAGGTCAAAAAATGATTAATTACGTCGTTAAAGCCAATTAGTTAAATAACATCATTTCATATTCATATTTTCTTGAACCTAAAACTAAGCACTAATCTTTGTTCTTGACGTATTTTTCCAACCATTGATCTTGTTCCCAAAGCAAATGGAGAATATTCTCTTTAGCTCTATATCCATGACTCTCTTTGGGTAGGAGAACCAAACGAACCTTGGCACCCAGTCCTTTTAGCGCATTAAAATATCGAATACTTTGCATAGGATAAGTACCCGAATTATTGTCTGCCTCACCATGTGTCAGCAACAAGGGTGTTTTCATTTTATCCGCATGCATAAAAGGTGACATATTGTAATAAATCTCAGGTGCTTCCCAATAACTGCGTTGCTCACTTTGAAAGCCAAAAGGCGTCAATGTTCGGTTATAAGCTCCACTTCTAGCGATCCCGGCAGCAAATAGATCAGAATGGGAAAGTAAATTAGCAACCATAAAGGCACCATAACTGTGCCCCCCGACCGCAACACGATTTCTATCGATATAGCCCAGTGAGTCAGCGGCATCTATAGCGGCTTGAGCGTTACCTACCAATTGATTGATGAATGTATCGTTGGGCTCGGTATTCCCCACTCCCAGAATAGGAAAAGAAGCCCTATCCAAAATCACATATCCTTTGGTCACCCAATAAATCGGTGAACCATAATAGGGAGATGTAAAGGTATTGGGATTACTCGTTTTTTGTGCAGCGCTTGACGGGTCTTTGAATTCTCTTGGGTAGGCCCAAAGTATCATGGGCATTTTTTCTTTTTTCACCTTATCGTAGCCCACCGGTAGATACAATGTAGCTGATAACTCTAATCCATCGGCTCTCTTATATGAGATCACTTCTTTATGAATGTCCTTTATACTGAGAAATGGATTTTCAAATTGGGTCATTTGTTTAAGATCGCCTTGGTCAAAATCTCTCATGAAATAATTGGGATAGTCGTTGGGTGATTCTAAACGCACTAAAAGCTGATTTTTCATAATATCATAATCAATGAATCGTTCAAATTTATTTTTATACTCAGATTGATACAATCGCTTTTTTGTTTTTAATTTGAGATTTATCTCATCTAAAAAGGGAAATTGACCCTCGTGAGAAAAGCCATCACCTTTTAAATAAGCTCGACTCCCTTTCAGCGCTAAAACCGACTTACCTAACTTATTTTTTCTAGTAATAAAGCTCCCTGGATCATTGTATACATCCTGATAATTTTGGTCAAAAAGCAGATCGATCCCTCCATCTGAAAGTGAGGGATTAAATAAATAGGTTTTTTTATTTCGTGTATTCCACCAATAGTCATAAGCTATAGCCAAATTTTTATTTCCCCATATAATGCTAGAAAATCTGTTTTGAGTCTTTAGCATACTCCTAGGTCTTTCATTGAACGGTGCTTCTAACTGAAAAACTTCATCTCGAAATGCCACTAGACTATCAGGATTACCCCCATCAAGTGCTTTCACAAAAACTAAACTGGCCGATTGATCATTTCTCCATCTAAAACTCCTCTTTCCCGAGGGTACAGCCATAAAACCTTTGGGTAAATTTTCCATCAAAGGTGTCTCCACTACTGTACTAACCAATTCTCCTTCTTTTGTATAAATGATACGCATAGAGGGGAATCTACTGTTGGGAACTAAATAAGAAAAAGGCCTTTTAATAGCAGAAATCATGATGTATTCACCATCAGGTGAAAACCTTATGTCTTGGTACATAGCGCTTCCAAGCCATGGTACCGAAGACCCTTTCAAAGACACTTTATGCAGCACTGAGAGCGCCAATTGCTCAAAATTATGTTCATCATTTTTATTTTTCAACAAATCTTGATAGGTTCTGTTAGGTGCTTCTTCGCCATCACTTACCGAAACAGTAGGTCCAGAAGGAATGGCAAACTTAGGGTTGATCAATGCTGCTCTATCTTTAGGAATCATTTTGACCAATAAACTCTCACTGTCTTTAAACCAGTGAATGACTTGTCCTAAATTGGCATTAGCCTTAGCTTCTGTAAGCCTCTTAGCTACAAAGGTTGAGAGGTCAACATACCAGACTTCTACTCCTTGGGAAGTAGTTTGGGTCATAGCGATTTTTCTTTGATCTGGTGAAAATTTTATATTGGTCAATTGGGGTTTATTCGGCAGACCTATGACCTGAATCAATCTTACTGGATCAGTCCTTAAATCTTGTATTTTAATATTATTGTAGTAGGTAATCCTACTTCCAATATTAGTCTTAGGATCAATTCTTAATCCTGCTAATCTCAGTTCTTCACTCGATAAATCTTCGATACTTTTATAGGTGTCTCGATACAAAAAGATCATGAAATCTTTAGCATCATCCATCACAACTGAAGGTGCCAAAGAGACATCAACAAGATCATAAATTTCTTTTGATGGTATTTGATAAGTGAGGGATTCTTGTCCGAAGGTTTTCAATACTCCAATGAGCATCAAACCAAATATGATTTTTTTCATAGCTAAATTTTATAAATTATAAATTGAGAGGATTCTGACAAGTATAAAAATCAACCCATGAACCACTTATTTTCATCAATCAAAATAGAGTAATTTAAACATAATTCGCTATCGTTCTGGAAGATATTTAAAGTTAAATGACCCCTTCACTTATAAATAGGTCTCTTAAGCATTTAAAAAACAATTTGCAGTCAAAAGATGCCAAGGTACAAACCCATGTGTGAAACATTCTAAATAATAACTGAAGCAAAATATTAAGATGGAGAAAAATCAGGATTCTGTTCATTTTACTTCAGATAAAAAACCTTTTGTTGCGCACTTTATTCTTTGAATCTATTCAAAAGGGTACCCTGATTAACAATTAGGATGAATGACGGATAGATTAATGGCCAGCCCTCCCTCTGAGGTTTCTTTGTACTTGGTATGCATGTCTTTGGCGATATCCCACATGGTCTGAATGACCGTATCAATATTTACAATGGCTGCCGAAGCATCACTCTCCAGTGCCAAATTTGCGGCCGTAATCGCCTTGATGGCACCCATGGTATTGCGTTCAATACAAGGTACTTGGACCAATCCTTTGACCGGATCACATGTCAATCCAAGATGATGCTCCATCGCGATTTCTGCTGCCATCAGACATTGTTCAGGGGTACCCCCCAGCACCTCAGCCAATCCAGCAGCTGCCATTGCCGATGATACACCCACTTCAGCTTGACAGCCTCCTACGGCTGCTGAAATAGTTGCCCCTTTTTTGAATAAACACCCTATCTCTCCTGCAGTAAAAAGAAATTTCTTAACCTCTTCTATGCCTCTATAATCACAAAAAAGTATATAATAAAGAAGGACTGAGGGAATGACACCTGCCGCACCATTGGTCGGCGAGGTCACAATTCTTCCCATCGCAGCATTTTGTTCATTTACCGCAAGGGCGAAACAACTTACCCACTTATTGATAACACTAAAATCTTTAGATCCATTTTGAATACCTGACATCCATTCATCTCTTGTCGTATGAACAAAAGAATCTGTTAGCTTATCGTATATTTTTTTGGCTCGCCTGGATACATTTAAGCCTCCAGGTAAAGTGCCTTCCGCACAACAACCCTGATAAATAGCCTCTAACATAGTTTCAAAAATTAAGACAATTTGCTGATCTATCTCTTTAATGGTTTGCAAAGTCAGCTCATTTTGTAACACAATATCTGAAATCGTACACTCCTTTTTGCTCGTGTAGGCTAAAATATCTACTCCTTTATTGATAGGAAATGGGAAATCTCCTAAGGAATGTAGCGTCTCTCCTGGAGTTTCACTTTCAATAAATCCTCCGCCTACGGAGGCAAAAAGTTGTTGCTTAAGTAACTTTTCCCCAGTAAAGGCACTAAATATCAATGTATTCGGATGACGCTCATGCACATAGGAATTAAAAATAATATCTCTTGCTCCCTCAAAATGTACTTCTTTCGATTGAATGACCAAGATATTAGATTTTTGCACCTCGAGGATCATTTGAGCAATTTGAGCAATATCTACGGACTTCGGTTCATACCCCATCAATCCAAGTATAATGGCCTTATCGGTCGCATGCCCCTTGCCTGTCTTAGCCAAAGAACCATATAAATCTATTTGTATCCTATCTAACGCCTCGAGGTCAAGTAGCTGGACAAAAGTTAAGGCTGCGTTCCATGGACCTAACGTGTGTGAACTCGAAGGCCCAACCCCTATTTTGAAAATATCAAAGACACTAATAGCTTGCATATTCAAATCTAACATGAATTTGACTCTCCCTCTAAAATTTCAAATTTCAAGCAGTTTTAATTTGATGAACGGTTTAACAAAAACAACCGAAATAGGATCTATGAATCCCCTACTGAGAGTAATTTTAATCATTATTTGATTGGAACTGATCCCAAGAAGGATACCACAGCCTAAAAAATGCAAAAAAGATAGTCTAAGCCTTTTGAAAAAATCTAAACTTAAAAGGCAATTATCTAAACTGCAAAACCTCATTAACAGACATCTATCACACCTCTCCCGATCCATCACCTCTACCTACACCAATAGGCCCCAACGATCCTACCTCATCTAATTTTAAATTGCCCTAGATAAGCTGACAACCGCTCCACAGCTACCTTCAAGTGATCAAAAGAAACTGCAGTATAAACCATCCTAAAAAGTCCCTTTTGTAGATGCTTAAACTCTTTGCCCGGGGTCAGCAGTACACCCGTTTGTTTATAGATATTCATCCAAAGTGCTATTTCAGCCTCATCGTTATCTGCATCCAAGTAACTAGATAGGTCGATCCAGACAAATATGCCCCCTCTACTGGGAATGAAGGGGACATCTAATAATTTCAAAGCAGCTACTACCCATTGATAGCTTCGAGTAATCTGCTTTTTATTTTGCTCAATATAGTTTTTTATAAATTCATCATCACTGAGCATTTCTTTGATCATCCATTGAGACATATTTGATACCATGTGTGGCACATTGATGTTTTCAAGCCCGGATATGAAGCCCTTGTTTAATGAATACACTACCCCACAACGAAGCCCTGACATCCCAAAATCTTTGGAAAATGCATACCAGAGATGTAGGTAGTCCGAGACAAATTCTTCCATGATTTTGGCAAAAGATACATATTCATCTTGACCCTGCGTACTCCATGGATGGTCAATAGGAGTCGTATCAATCAAGGAAAGTCCATAGATTTCATTGACAATCATATGAACCTGATGCTCGATACACCAACGTGCCAGCGCACGCAATTGGTCTTCCTCATACCTACAGCCCGTTGGATTATCGGGTGAAGAAATCAATAATATTTTAAAGCACCGACCTTCGGCCTTCAATATTGCCCAAGTACGCTCCAATAAATCAATCGTTACGGGTGCCTTTGTACCTATTTCTTGCAGGTTATCATGGGTTTGAAGATCATAGCGGCTGATCCCCGCCTTGATACCAAAATCATTAGTATACATCGGATAAGCAGGTGCTGGGATGACCACTACATCTCCTGGATTGGCCAATAAAAAAGCAGTCACCTCCACAATGGCTGTTGCCCCGGCCGATAGCCCCAAGGTGTCAGGATGAATCTTACAATCACACAAGTGTTGCTCCATAAATCGTGCAATCATCATTCTTACCTCAGGATGCCCCAAATAATGCGTATAACCCATAACCCAATCCGGCATCTCATTATTTTTGAGAAGGGTCATCAATTTCACCTTTATTATTGGTGCCATTATTTGGTTTTCGGCTACATTCAATGGGAATGAGCCTGATGGATTATCTTCAGGATCATACAGATTTTGTTTCGCCTCCATGAATAAGGCATGGTCTATCCTACTCGGTGTAGTTGCCAAATGATGCCCTCTTGTTGATAGACTGAGCAATTTTTTAATCCGCTTTTCATCCATTTTCATTACTGATTAAGCCTTAAATATTGAGGTAAGTCTTCAACAGTCGCCCCCCTCTTCACTGACCCAAAATCATATCCGCTGCCTTCTCCCCAATCATAATGGCGGCTGCGTTGGTATTTCCAGAAACAATGGTAGGCATGATGGAGGCATCTACCACTCTCAATCTCTTTAAACCATGTACCTTCAAGGTATCACTCACTACTGCCATATCATCGTGACCCATTTTACAGGTACCTACGGGATGATAGACCGTTTCTAATCCCTTTTTAATATGCTCAATTATCTCTGTATCTGATTCATCTTTGGGTACGATAATAGTTTTCCTAAAAGGGTTAAATGCGGCCGCTTTCGAAACTTCTAATGCCTTTTTAACACCTAAAATAAGCATTTTTAAATCGTCTGCAGCAGATAAGAAATTAGGTTGAATCAATGGGGCATCCATTGGATCACTTGAATTCAATCCCACATAACCCCTGCTTTTCGGTTTCAATAGGGTGGGTGCAATGGTATATCCATCGTAAGTAGGGTAAGTTTTGGTGTTGTAAAGGTCAGGAACATAATCATTCCCTATATGTAAAGGCGTAAAATGAAATTGGAGATCGGGTTGCGTCCCTGTATTCGAAGAAAAAAATGCTGTTGCTTCCAGCGCACTGCATGCCAAGGGGCCTTTATGGGTAATCAAGTACTTGATTAGGGCTTTCACTTGATTTAAAGGCTTAAAATGATGGTTAAACCCTTCTTGCTGAAGTGCCAAGCTGGAAACATTAATAAAAAGATGATCTTGTAAGTTTTGTCCCACCCCAGGCAAGTCTTTTTTCACCGAGATTTGATGGCGTTTCAGTACCTCTTGAGGGCCTATACCTGATAACATGAGTAACTGAGGGGATTGAAAAGCACCTGCTGACAAGATAACTTCCTTCGAAGCGTAGGCTTTTTGGATACTATCAGACTTGACATAAGCTACGCCCACTGCGCAATCTGCTTCTATCAAGATTTCGCTGACCCGAGCTTGGGTAATCACCGTTAAATTAGGACGATGCATCACCGGTTTTAAAAATGCTACTGCCGTACTCTGGCGCTTTCCTTCCTTGATGGTAAATTGAAATAAACTTACCCCCAATTGAGTGGTCCCATTATAATCCCTGTTTTTGGGTATGCCTGATTGCTGGCAGGCCTCTAGAAAAGCCTGTGCATAGGGCGTTTGAAATTCCTTACCAAGGGTTACGTTTAATGGACCTTCATGCCCATGATGAGCGTCGTTATAATCTTCGTTATGCTCTGATTTTTTAAAATAGGGAAGCACCTCATCAAACGACCATCCTTTGTTTCCCAGATCGGACCATTCATCGTAATCAGCCTTGTTCCCACGTACATAGGCCATCGCATTGGTCGAACTGGATCCCCCCAGGGTTTTGCCACGGGGCAAATAGATGCTTCGGTTGTTTACATATTGTTGCGGAACTGTAGAAAAGCCCCAATCGACACTCGATCGATGTAAATTGCCATAGCCTCCCGGGATACCTATTTCTGGTTTTTTATCTGGCTTACCTGCTTCAATAAGTAATATTTGATGTGATGGATTTTTGGATAGGCGATTGGCTAAAACGCAACCTGCTGAGCCTGCTCCTATGATAATATAATCGTATTTATTCATCTGAATGTTTGAATTAGCTCTCGCCACATTGCTTTATACTCATCAAGTTACATCATCTATCATTTTATTTTGACACTACTCGATAATATATACGCCTCCTACAATCTATTTTCTTTACCCCTCTTTACTTTTAATCTCAGCTGTGATAAGTCACCAATGGCCCTTTATTTATGAGTGCAAATACCTATTTTTATCCGAGTAAATCGTCTTACCCTTTATTGAATGCTTTCTGTTACCATCCTATGGAATATCTATTCTCAGCAAGCCGCTCTCCTTGCCTACCATTGGCCGTTTCTTATTAAATTTTATTTGAAGCTTGGACGGTCTAAATCAAAGTCTATCTAAATTGATTTTTTTTATCAATTTAAAATTTTCAGGCTTTTATTTGAATATAAGGCAAAAATAAAAAAACTCCCACTCTTTCATATCTATTCTATTAATAAAATTGAACCTAGTTTTTTTTAATCTAAAACATAAATGGAATTTTGGGCTCTTGTTCTCTTAATGAACTTATATCCAAGTTTGATAAGGTCAATATTATCTTCAGACTCAATAAAGATTGTTTTAGGGAATAATGCCCTTGGGGCGTTTTGAAAAAAAGGATTTAAAGAAGGGTCCTGCTTCTTCAATATCAATTTTGGTAATCTCATTTTCGTTTAATAAGCCAAGTAAAGTTCTGTACTTCACCATTACATTGTCCTCTCCGAAACTTTTTACAATACTTGCGCCTCCCAAATTCTTCTTTGATAATGCTGAACTAAAAGTCATTTCTTTATCAGTAATTTCATTCAGCTCAATAAACTGATCAAACTCATTAATTTTAATGTTAAATCTAAAACGTTCAATCATCTTCGGATTAGGCTCAAATGACAAAATTCTACCCGTTTTATTGATATATTTCGTCGATATAAGACTTTAGATGGCCATGTTTTCCCCATTATCAATAAAAATACTATCCTCTTTTAAACACTGTGACATCAGCTGGAATTCATCATATTCGAAAAATTTTGGCACAAATAGCAAAAATCGGTCACATAAATTATCCATTGGAAATAACCTGAGCTTTAAGTCAAATTGAGTTTGATCAATAATTTTAACCTTATTTCGCAAGGTAATTTTTCGTAATATGAGTGCTATTTTAAAACTGATAATATTTTTAGGGAGTATTTGAGCGAGCCCGAATAACACTTTCTTAATGCCTCGTAACTTGTAAAAGCCATAGGCTTTAACATCCTTTGGATCTAAAACATCTTTAACTCTTCCTTTACTCATATGTTTAGTATTATATAATTTTACAAGACTCAAAATAAATCTTCATCTTCAAGAAAGAAAATTTATATAATCTAATTATCTCGACCTTATTAAGATTCATTTTGAATTAAGGCAAAAAAAAATCACAGGTTACTTGCTTTAAACTAATCAGTCTTAACTCTAAGCAAATTTGTGTGAAATTAAAAATCTGCTTAATAAAAGTGATTTTTTATATTTAATTCCTCATTTTATTTCGGAAGTCAAATGAGACCTATTTATTCATTATTCGACAGGATCAAGTATCTGATCATTTCTTCATTTATATCTCCCAAATCTCTTTTCTACGTTTCATATACGAGCCATTATTTGGGTTTCAATAAAAGTAAATCAAAGTTATTACTCGCTATTTTTTCAATTCTCCCTCAATCAAACACCTTTTTTCACGCAACTATAGTAGTGAGATGATTCTACTCATATTGATCAATTGCGTTTAATGACTGGTATCAGATTATAACCCGCAACCATTGAATATTAGTTCGTGAGTATTGTTAAGTTATCTTGGCCTTAAGACCTATTTTTCGTTTTATAAAGGGCATTCTATTGATCCTAATAATACTACTCAATATGCGTCAATCAGCCGCACCAAAACTCAACTTCTCCTTTCGTGTTTTACCCAATCCACTTCCATCACCCAAATGCCTGTCATAGGCTGGTTGGTAATTTTCGCAGAGTTTAAGATGGAAAATATTGCCTCTGGATATTTATCTCCCTCCCTATATTACGATAGACTTCAAGGCCATCAAGTCGATAAACCAAGTCACTCCCTTGCCATTCAACAAATATTCATGGAATTCGTTTAGCGCGGCCTCCACTCCTTTACGTCCACTCCACCAATCCCCTTTATCACACTCCCCTTGACTTATAATGGCTCCCGTAGTGAACTCATTTTTTTGATGATCTCCATGATTTTCAAAAATATCAATTTCTCCTGATCCCGTTAATGGCCAGCAAATAATCTCATCTGACTGCTGAACAGGTAATTCATTATTTTGTGCTCCGAGGATCCACTAGGCAGGAAACATACTGGGCGCCCCATTGCTGGCTAATTTCAATCTTGCAGTCCATTTACCTTTTACAAATTCTTCTATATTTTTTATGCGATTCGACCTGCTACATACTCGGTGTCCGGATGTTGTTTGCCCTGTTTATCCAAATTATCACAAGGACGCTTTACTCCGATATTAATCACCTTAATCTTTAAAGTCCATTACCTACCTCTCTGGTATCAAATTCATTATTGGGCACGTAACAATGTGTTTCATTATTTACCCAAATTTCTTGATCCTGCCAATTTTCAGGATTAAAACGCTAAAAATCATCCAAAAAATCTATTTCCCATTCTTTGGTTATTTGTCCATTTTTACTACGTAACTGAGTACAACTGACAATTGCGAGCACGCATAAAACGGTGATAAGTTTAGGGCTGTATTTCATCTTATTCATATATTTAATTGCCTAATTTATGTCGAACGATTTTTCTATAAAAAAGTGTGCATTTGTGATTTTAAGATCAACATACAGACAATAATAAACTTTTTTAAGATCCGCAAGCATTAATATGGATACACAAATACTCATTTTTACATCTACTTGCTTTCACAATAACTCACAACTACTTTTAATATGGGATCACATTTAATTTTTAATCTAAATAGCGGTCATTAGATAAGTACCAACGTGATCCTAAAAATACTTAATTTGAGCTTAAGCATAAACCTATTTTAGGATCTATGAATTTCAACTTTAATTTATTAACCCCCAAAAATGAATATCCACTCCCAAATAAGGTATCTTAAGCGCAGCCTCATTTAAATACATCTGAGCAATCTCTGAATAACTCTAATGAGTTACAGCTTTCTCTATCATTTGCTCACTATGCTTCGATTAGATATCAAAGGATAATCCGAGGTTCCTTTCGTTATTCATCAAAGGTGTCATTACTTAGTGTAACTTACAACTTATTAATTATCTGTTGATATTAATCTTACACTACACGTTTTTACAGTGAACTAAAGGTCTCTTTTCATTTAGCCTTCCTGATTATTGATACACTAGAGGTCAATTTAATGCCTGATCCCTAGCCAGTCATCTATTTACAAAAAAATTAATCACAGAGCCACGCTCATTTCATTAGCGATGTTTGGCTTCAACTAAAAAGGAAATCATATGGATTTATCAAAGATAGGGATTATTAGAACTTCCAAAAAAGAAGATGAAAGACGCGTACCTATTCATCCTGAGCATTTACGTAGACTTCCTGAACATATCCGCAAAAAGCTCATTTTTGAAAAAGAATATGGCAAACCCTTCCATATTGAAGATGATGAAATCGCAAAGCAAACGGGAGGAATGGCTACAAGGTCAGAGATATTATCAGATATAGGAACGGCGATCATCGCCAAACCTATATTATCAGATTTCAACGAATTGAAAGAAGGGGGCATACTCTGGGGTTATCACCATTGCGCCCAGCAAATGCACGTCACACAAGCTGCCATTGATCGAAAGCTCACTCTCATCGCATTTGAGGATATGTTTGTTTGGAGTCCCAATGAACAGATTGGAAGGCATACTTTTTATAAGAACAATGAAATGGCTGGTTATTGTGCAGTCATTCATGCCTTACAACTGAAAGGGATAGATGGACATTATGGCAATCAGAGAAAAGTAATCATATTTAGTTTTGGTGCCGTCAGTAGAGGTGCGATTTATGCATTAAAAGCCCATGGCTTTAGAGATATTACCATATGTATCCAGCGACCTGATCATGAAGTCCGAGAAGAGGTCTTAGATGTAAACTATGTCCGTATCAAGAATGGAGGTCTCAATGAACCTAGATTAAAAATTGTAGAACATGATGGAACTGAACGACCCTTATTGGATTTAATCAGTGAATCGGAAATCATCATTAACGGTACCTATCAAGATGCCAATGATCCTGTCAATTTTGTCATTGAAGAGGAAAAATCTAGTCTGAGGGCAGGCACATTAATCATTGATGTGAGTTGCGATGAAGGCATGGGATTTTATTTTGCTAAACCCACTACTTTTAAAAAACCCATACTAGCGATCGATCATGTTGATTATTATGCCGTAGACCACACCCCCACTTATTTTTGGGAAAGTGCTTCAAGATCCCTTTCTGCGGCATTGATTGTGCATTTACCTTCTGTCTTGGGAGGTCGATCAAGTTGGGCCCAAAGTCTGACCATCAAAAATGCCATTAATGTAGAACAAGGCAGTATCGTCAAAGAAGCCATTCTTAAATTTCAACGCCGCGAAAGAGACTATCCGCATAGGGTGAGTCCACCCATAAATGAATGACTTT
>Ga0209711_10003773_pt1 | contig 12592 bp, 15 predicted proteins | sample ArcticOcean_MG_C_7_FD_187441 | JGI IMG/M metagenome (GOLD analysis project Ga0209711, IMG submission 187441) | Marine microbial communities from western Arctic Ocean - ArcticOcean_MG_CB11_88 (SPAdes) (version 2) | ecosystem: Environmental > Aquatic > Marine > Oceanic | place: Arctic Ocean... | reverse complement strand
GGAGACTTTTGCCCGCATGGCGATGAACGACGAAGAGACTGTTGCCCTCATCGCGGGTGGACACACTTTTGGTAAAACTCACGGCGCAGCCGACCCCGACAAATACGTCGGACCGGAGCCCGCTGGTGCTGGGATTGAAGAGCAAGGCCAAGGTTGGAAAAACAGCTATGGAACTGGCCATGGTGACGACACGATCACCAGTGGCCTCGAAGTCACTTGGACAAGCACGCCGACGAAGTGGAGCAACGGCTATTTCAACAATCTTTTCGGCTACGAATGGGAACTTACAAAGAGTCCCGCAGGCGCACACCAGTGGAAGCCGAAGGACAATGGCGGTGCCGGCACCGTGCCGATGGCGCAGAATAAGGATAAGAAGATTCAGCCTACGATGCTGACGACTGACCTTTCGCTTCGTGAAGACCCCGCCTACGCGAAGATTTCCAAGCGTTTCCACGAAAACCCCGAAGAGTTTGCCGATGCTTTTGCTCGGGCATGGTTCAAACTGACACACCGCGACATGGGGCCAATTGCTCGCTACGTGGGAAGTGATGTGCCTAGTGAAGAACTGATCTGGCAAGATCCGATCCCTGCGATTGATCACGACTTAGTGGACGCTTCTGATGTGGTTGCTCTGAAGGCAAAAATCTTAGATTCGGGGCTCTCAGTTCCTGAATTGGTTTCGGTGGCTTGGTCATCTGCCTCCACTTTCCGTGGATCTGACATGCGCGGTGGTGCCAACGGCTCCCGTATCCGTTTAGCGCCCCAGAAATATTGGGAGAGCAACAACCCGACACAGTTAACTAAAGTGCTCGATGCGCTCGAAGGCATCCAAAAATCCTTTAATGCAGATTCTGGCTCCAAGCAAGTTTCTCTCGCTGACCTGATCGTGCTCGCTGGCTCTGCTGCCATCGAAAAAGCGGCTAAAGATGCTGGCATCGATATCGAAGTGCCCTTCACGCCAGGCCGTGCCGACGCCACGCTTGAGCAGACGGACGTTGAGTCTTTTGCAGCGCTTGAGCCAGAAGCCGACGGCTTTCGTAACTACGCGAAGACACAATATACAGTCTCCGCGGAAGAGATGCTGGTCGATAAAGCACACTTGCTCACGCTGACTGCTCCAGAAATGACCGTCCTAGTCGGTGGTCTTCGCGCGCTTAATACGAACTTCGATGGTTCAGAGTACGGTGTGTTTACGGATCGTCCCGGACTTTTGACCAACGATTTCTTTAGCAACTTGATCGATATGGGCACCACATGGAAGGCCACATCGCATGCCGATAATCTCTTCGAGGGCAGTGACCGCAAGACGGGCGAATTGAAGTGGACGGGTACCCGCGTCGACTTGATCTTCGGTTCCAATTCTGAGCTACGTGCCATCTCCGAAGTTTATGCCTGCGAAGGAGCACAAGTGAAGTTCACTAATGACTTCGTCGCAGCTTGGACGAAGGTGATGGAACTCGATCGCTTCGATCTGGCCTAAGCAGCGTCGATCTTCAATCTATTTTAAACCTTCACCTCTTGCGGGGTGAGGGGCGTATTAGAATCACTCAACCATCCACTGGCAGAGTAGAGCGTGAACTCATTGCAAGCATACGATCGTGATTGGCTTTCGGACTACTTCAGACTCATTGGAATCGATGAAGCTGGACGTGGCTGCCTAGCCGGTCCCGTCGTGGCCGGCGCCTGCGTTTTTAGCCAAAAGCTTTTCGAGTCACCCGACGCGCTTGTGCAAAGCGAGCTCATCAACGACTCCAAGCAATTGTCCGCCGAATCGCGTGAGTCTCAGTTCACAGTGCTGGAATCGCTCCGAGCTGAGGGTTTGATCGACTTCGCCGTGGCATCCGGATCAGTCGCCGAGATCGCTCAGCACAACATCCTTGGGGCGACTCGTCTGGCCATGCGGCGCGCCATCGAGCAATTGGCGCAGCAGAAGGATGAATGGTCACTACCTCACATGGCTGCCACTGACCCGCTCTTTCAGGCAGTTTCTGAGGTGAAGGTCATTGTTGATGGTCGCCCTTTGAAACCCTTCCCATATGCCCACGAGGGTGTGATCAAAGGCGATGGGAAATCGCTCTCCATTGCGATGGCTAGTATCGCCGCGAAGGTCACTCGCGATCGTGAGATGTTGCGACTTGCTGAGAAGTATCCCGTGTATGGTTTCGCCCAGCACAAGGGATACGGCACCGCCGCTCATCGTGCGGCGCTTATTAAGCACGGCGCCAGTCCAATTCATCGCGAGTTGTTTCTACGTAAAGTGCTCGGCTAAAAATTAGCACAAAATTCTGGATTTCCTGTCACTCAGAAGACCCCGCAAACTTAGGAATTTTGAGCTAGCCGAGTTCTCGCAACTTGGACACTCTGTGTGTTGTGAATTTACCAAATTTACTGACGCTCTCTCGCATCCCGATTCTCTTTGGGGTGGTGGGTTTTCTCTACCTGCCTTTCTCGGGGGCGAGTAGCTTGGCCTTCGTCTTGTTTATTATCGGAGCACTCACAGATTGGGCAGATGGCTATTATGCACGTAAACAAGGGCTGGTTTCTAATTTTGGTAAGCTGATGGATGCGTTGACGGACAAGGTCTTTATGGTCGGGCTGTTCATCTCATTATTGGTCATCGGTATCTTGCCTGAGTGGACCTTACCGCTGCTCCTACTAATTCTGAGTCGTGAGTTTCTGATTACTGGCCTTCGACTAGTCGCGGCCAGTGACGGCGTTGTTCTGGCTGCTGAGAAGTCGGGCAAGCATAAGACTGTCTCTCAAATGGTCGCGGCAATTCTACTGCTCTCGGCGGTCGCGGTGCGTGCGGACTTTTCTGAGCGATTACCTCTAATTGTCGGTGATGTGCTCCATTGGGGTGGTTTGAGCTTTTTCGTCATTGCCACCTTGCTGACTGTTTCTTCGGGTGCTCAATACATGGTCAAATACTGGTCGATTTTCACCGGAAGGAATGAGGGTAAGCAGTGAGCTCGATTGATCGTTACGTTTTTTGGACGCGTGCATTGTCGACGCCACTTGTGGTGAATCTTGCCACAATCGGTCCAGTCGGGCGGATTAAGAAGGCCCCAGGCACTTGGGGAAGCGTGGTTGGCTTGGCTTTCTATGCCGTCTTTTTTCATCACGCTACGCCGATTGGTTTTATCTTTTTAGCTGCGCTGAGTGCCTACCTATCGGTTGCCATCTGCGATGCGGCGGAAAAACGTCTGCAAATGCGTGATCCAGGAATGATCGTGCTCGATGAGGTGGTGGCAGTGCCGCTTGTGTTTATCGGAATGGGTGGGCAGGCGGGATTGATCGCAGAGCATGGTGGCTGGCCTGTCTTGTTGGCTGGCTTTGCGCTCTTTCGCGTATTCGATATTTTAAAGCCCTTTGGCATCGCGCGCCTGCAGAACCTACCGGGTGGATTGGGCTGTGCGATTGATGATTTAGCGGCTGGATTGGCAGCCTGTGTCAGCTTGCACCTGATATTACATTTTTTGTTTTAGTGGAACCTCAGTAAGCATACTTGGCCGATTGATTTGGGCTTGTCTTTGGCTAATTTCTACGACATCTCCAATCACATTTATTTATAGCCCTATGGAAGAAACACTTATTATTCTTAAACCTGACTGCATGACAAACCGTGTCGCAGGGGAAGTTATCTCTCGCTTTGAAAAGGCTGGTTTCGAAATCGTCGCTTCGAAAATCACGCAGCTTGATGCTGCGATCCTACGTGAGCACTATGCACATGTAGCCGACCTACCTTTCTTCCCCCAGATCGAAGCTTTCATGAGCAGTCGCACGGTGATGCCCATGATTCTTAGTGGCGAAGACGTTATCGCCAAGGTGCGTGATCTCCTCGGACCTACCAATTCGCAAGAAGCACCCAAGGGAACGATCCGTGGCGACCTAGGCACCGATATGATGCGCAATGTGGTGCATGCTTCCGACGGCCCTGAAACGGCTGCCGCGGAAAAGAAACGCTTTTTCCCAGATCTCTAAGCCGTGAAGGTAAAGACAGGGATCGGTCTAGATAGCCATCAATTCGTCGAAGGCGAATCGGACCGAGTCCTCGTGCTGGGCGGTCTAATCTTCGACGATGCGCCTGCACTTTCGGGTAACAGCGATGCCGATGTCATTCTCCACGCTGTGACTGATGCGATCAGCGGCGTGACTGGTCACACAGTGATTGGCGCGGTCGCCGATGCCATGTGCAAAGAGGGCATCACCGACAGCAAAGAGTATTTAAAAGTCGCTCTAGCCGGCCTTACGGATTGGAAGGTTAGTCACCTATCAGTCGCCATAGAGTGTCTACGACCAAAAATCGACCCTAAGGTGCCTGCACTGCGTGCATCGCTGGCGCGTCTTCTTGAGATCGAGGATTCGAATGTCTGTATCACTGCGACCTCGGGCGAAGGCCTCAACGATTGTGGGCGTGGACTGGGTATCCATGCTACAGCAGTGTTGACGGCGGTGCTCGATTAGCCCGGGTTACCATTTGAAAGACGAGGTTTATCCCTCGACCCGATTTCTTGTCTCTGCTCGGATGTTGAGAAGGAGATTCTTGCCAACATAAATTCTAAATTCTTCAAATGTCCGAAAACGAAAAAGCTTGCTGCGCCCCTAGGCGTAAAGGCTCGGGACTGACTCCGAATCTCGATTTATGCACGCAAGCTGCCAAGCCCCCTTGCGGCTCGAAAGATGGGATGATCCGGATTGAAGCTGGCAAGTATAGCATCGGGTTTGAAGGCCCTGAAGCTTGTGAGTCGGACGGCGAAGGTCCTGTCCGTGAAATCACGCTCGATAGCTACTGCTTAGACCAGACAGCCGTAAGTAATGCACAGTTCGCAGAATTTATAGAAGCCACAGGCTACGTGACAGAGTCAGAGACTTTCGGCTGGGCTCACGTATTTATTGGGCAACTTTCTAATTCAAAACAACGCAAGTTACGCGAGTCTAAGACTGTCAGAGGACTTCATTGGTGGTATGCGATTGAGGGTGCATATTGGCGTAAACCCGAAGGGCCTGGCAGTACAATCAAAAAGCGCATGGATCACCCCGTGGTTAGCGTATCGTGGAACGATGCCACTGCTTACGCGGTTTGGGCGGGTAAACGCTTACCGACCGAGGCCGAGTGGGAGGTTGCTGCGCGCGGCACCGAGAACTCGCAAAATATGTATCCTTGGGGCAGGGAACTAGAACCAGATGGCAAGCACCGTTGTAATGTATGGCAGGGCGATTTTCCGAATAAGAATTCAGCGGCCGACGGCTATCAATGGACCGCTCCCGTGACGGCTTATCGCAAATACGATAATGGCTTTTATAATCTCGTTGGTAATGTCTGGGAGTGGTGCGCCGACAGCTTTCATGCCACCTGGCATGCCAAAGAGAGCGAGGCGACTCGGATGAATCCGAAAGGCCCCGCGAGTGGCGATAGTCGCGTGATGAAGGGTGGCTCTTTTCTCTGTCACGATAGCTATTGTAATCGCTACCGCCTCGGCGCGCGTACGGCTAATACGCCTGACTCTGCTGCGACCAATTTAGGCTTTCGCTGCGCACGCGATGCCTGAACGATGCCAGAGATAAAAGCTCTGGCCCCATTTCGAAACACGGGCATCCTGCCCTTTCGCTAATCTTGCTTGTTTGCGATCAACTTCCGATAGGCTTGAACCGATTCGGTCTGGGCGGCATAAGCGTCTCCTAGTCGAAAAGCGTGCTTATAAACTCTCGTTTCGAGCCCAACTAGGTCGTGCCAGACTTGCACCTGCCCATCGCAATGAACTCCAGCGCCAATTCCGATAACTGGAATTTTCAGTGCCTGACTCACTTGCTGAGCGACCGCTTCGGGAACGAGTTCAAGAATGATCCCGACTGCGCCTGCTGCTTCGAGTTGTTGACTCTCTTCGATCAACTGATCAGCCGATTTACGATCTTTCGCTTGCAGCGCTGGCTTTTCGATGAGTTGCGGCGTGAAGCCGAGGTGTGCCCAGCCATCGACTTTGGAGCCGGCCAAAGCTGCAAATACTTCTGGTTTGAAGCCTTCTACTTTGACCCCATTTACGCCGTCCAGATGGAGCTGCGCCGCTGCATCCATGACCATCTCTAGATCGTGTGATGCAGAGTAGGGGATATCAGCGAGCAGGTAAGCTCGCTCGATTCCACGTGCGACGGCTCGCACGTGATGGCGCATTTCCTCGAGACTCAGGTCATTCTGGTGCGCATAGCCGAGAACATTAGTCGCGAGGCTGTCGCCTACAAAGATCACATCGATTCCGCAGGCATCCTGAATCTTGGCAGTCGGATAGTCGTAGCAAGTCAGCATCGAGATGCCGATCCCGTCTTGTTTGAGTTGCTTGAATTTAGAAGCCTGATTCATGAAGAGAGGTATAGGCAGATTATTTTAGCTACGAATGGCAATTTTTATATCCACTAAAGCATGTGTTAGTTATAGAAATAATCTTGTGAATCACAATTTCAAAGCCGAACTTAATACCATGAACGACGGAGAGACCCACTTGCAGGAAATTAAAGACCGCGTGCTCGCTTTTGCCAAAGAGCGTGATTGGGAGCAATTTCACGCGCCCAAAAATCTTTCGATGGCGATTGCGGCTGAGGCGGCGGAGCTAATGGAACACTTTCTTTGGCAGAGCCCGGAGGCATCTCGCAGCGATATGGAAGCTGAGAACTTGCGCGCGAAAGTCGAAGAAGAGCTGGCTGATGTGTTTATTTTTGCGATCGAATTTGCTAATATGACAGGCATTGATATCGCCAAAATCATCGATGCTAAGATGAAACGGAACGCCGAAAAATATCCTGTCGAGAAAGCTAAAGGCCGCAGTGTGAAATATACTGAGCTTTAAGGGTAAATGACTGAGATGCTTAAATAGCTGCGAATGTAGCTGCGGATCTAAAAAACGACTTCGTGCGTCGATTTACTAGCCGATTTTTGTGTTACGTGCGCCGCGCCAGCTTTCGCGGTGCTTGCGGATCCAATCAAGCAGGGCACGTTCAAAACCGATGTCCTTACCCTTTTTTTCCGACTCGATCCACTTGTGGCGAAGAATCTCTTCTCGCTCCGCTAGAAACTCTTGATACAGGGTCGATCGTTTCGCAAAACTGTTATCAGTAAGGGTGTCGGAAGCTGAATTTGGCATATTTTTATTCTCTTCGCTCATTATTATAACAAATAGTGCTAAACAAATAATCGAAAATGCACGTGACTAAAATACTGGCTAGTCTAAAAGGAGGTGCGGTCTATTTTTCCATGAGATTACTAAGGATCTGACGCGCAATTTTCATAAATTCCTGAGCGGCTTTTGATTCTGGGTCGCTGACAACGATGGGGATGCCCTTATCGCAGCCGATGCGAATGTTTGGATCGAGTGGCAGTTGGCCAAGAAGCTCAGTTTCGAGGCTCTGCGCGATTTCGCTACCACCGCCTTCGCCAAAGAGCGTTTGGCGGGTGCCGTCGGCTGCTTCGAGGTAGCTCATATTCTCAACCACACCAAGTAGCGGCACGTTGACTTTATCAAACATTCGAGCGCCACGGCGGGCTACATTAGCAGCGGCGGGCTGCGGAGTCGTGACGATGACGGCACCTTCCAGGGGTAGCGTCTGCACTAGGGAAAGCTGCGCGTCTCCCGTGCCCGGTGGTAGATCGACTACGAGTATCTCCAGCTCACCCCAGTTCACGTTTTGGGCGAATTGCTGAATCGTCTTCATGATCATGGGGCCGCGCCAGACGACGGGTGTGTCTTCGTCGACCAGAAAACCCATTGACATGGTACGCACGCCGAAGTTTTCGATCGGTATGATCATATCACTCTCGATCTCGGGGCGACCAGCCGCACCAAGCATCAGCGGAACTGAGGGGCCATAAATATCGCAATCCATTATGCCGACTCCCGGCAGACCTTTCTCCTCTAGAAGATGTTGGAGTGCGCAGGCGAGGTTGACAGTGACGGTTGATTTACCGACGCCACCTTTACCACTGGCAATGGCAATGGCATATTTTACCTTTTGCATGGCTTGACTGGTGTTGGCTTGCTTGGACGTGTCGTCTGTTGGAGAGGGTTGTTGCTTAGGTTGAGAGACCTCCATCCTTACTTTGACATTCTTGACCCCGTCGAGCTCACCGACGGCAGCTTTTATGTCAGCTGCGATTTGCTCGGGGATCGCAGAGTCCCCCGTCGTAATCTCAATCCCGACTTGGACGTCTTCGCCAGTCTGTTCAATTTCACGGACGAGCCCGAAGGAAACGATGTCGCGGCTGAAGCCTGGGAATTTGACGCTTTTGAGGGCTGCTTGGATGTTTTCTGTTTCTGCCATGATTGTTTTATAGCAAACTGAAATACTTAGGGCGCAGTTCAACTCGAAACGTATAAATTCCCGCCATTTGTAGAAATCTATTCACACTGCAGATTTTCATTTGCGATTTACGCACGATTCCGACTATTTCTCATTAATGCGGTCAACTCTGCTCTCACTACTCTATATATTCTCATTTCTTTTGGCTTCGCAGTCGATCTTTTCTAATACGATCGAGCTAGAGACCTTGATTCGTAACGATGAAGGCAAATTGGCCATCAATGTTGATAGTAGTGATCCTAATGTATCTAAGCTAGCGCGACGTGCTTTCGCCCTCCACGGCGGAATCGTAGTGACGAAACCGATGGACGCTTTGTTTCTTGTTAAGATCGAACCTACTGGCGACTCGTCCGCCTTGCTCACGCTCGGTTCTGGACAACCTTACGCTGAGCAACTGCGTCGCACTGTATCGGGTCGTGACTTACAAAACGCGGTGCTTCGTGCCTGTGACCTAGTGATTGAGGCGACCTTACAGAGTAAAGGTTTCTTCGCGGGGCGTCTCGCATTCGTCTGTAAAAAGAGCGGGGTCTCCGAGCTTTATACCAGCGATCTACTTTTTACACGTATAAGTCCTCTGACCGCCGACCGAGCTTTGATCACCGGACCTAAGTGGTCCCCCGATGGGCGTAGCTTGCTTTATACAACTTATTTCAAGAGTGGCTTCCCTGACATTTATAGGATCGATGTGGACTCAAGGCGTAAGACTCCAATCGCGACTTTCAAAGGTCTGAACAGTGGGGGTGCCTTCAGCCCAGATGGTCGGCAGATAGCAATGTCACTCTCAGGTACGGGTAATTCCGAGATTTATGTATCGAATAGTCTCGGTAAGAATATCCGCCGCCTGACGACGAATAAGAGCCTCGAAAGCAGCCCAAGTTGGTCACCCGATGGCCGCCGCTTAGTCTACACCTCGGACGCCCCCGGCAAACCGCAACTCTACGAAATCTCTAGTTCAGGTGGCCCCGCACGTCGTATCCCGACAAATATTAGCAGCTATTGCTCCGAGCCCGTCTGGAACCCAGTTGATGAGAACCTGATTGCTTTCACCGCGGCAGTGCGTGGCGGTTTCCAAATCGCACTATACGATGCGAAAAAACGCAGTAGTGAAATCCTCACAGGCGGGGCCTCTTCATTGGAACCGACTTGGCTGCGCGATGGCCGTCACTTAGTGTTCACTCAACGCAAAGGAAGCATCATACGTCTAATGCTTTTGGACACTGTGACGAAAGAAGTGAGCCCCTTGCATGCTCCAAGTTTTGGAGAAGCTTCGATTTCGAGTTACGTGTATTAATATGGCATAGCCACGCGCGGAGCATTCTCCGGAAAATCTACGACAAGGCCTCTCGTAGGAGTAACTCGACCGATGCATTGGCATCGAGCTTAGAAACGGCTTTACGCACTAGCTTATCCGCATCAGCTGGTTTGTAGCCGAGTGTCATTAAGCTAGCGACGGCGTCTTGGAAGGTGCTCGGTTCTGCGGATGCGGCCACCTCGCCTGTTGATGGTGCGCTGTTTGTTGAGGCGAGACCCACTTTGTCTTTTAATTCAATAACGAGCCGCTCAGCGGTTTTTTTGCCGATACCGGGGCATTTAGAAAGTAAGGCCACATCGGAACTGGCTATGGCACTACGCAATAATTCGGTCGACATGCGGCTGAGCATACTGATGCCTATCTTAGGGCCGATGCCGGAAACCTTTTCGATCAGTAGGCGATAAAAGTCTCTGTCCTCACGAGTCGCAAAGCCGTAAAGCGTCGCACTGTCTTCACGGTATACGCTGTGGATAAAAAGGCTGCACTCGGTCCCGATCGCGGACACCTTCTCGGCAGTCGTGATCGGGATATGCACTTCGTAGCCTACGCCGGCTGCCTCGAGCACGACCAAAAGAGGGGTGGATTCGAGAACAGTGCCTTTGATTTGTGCAATCATTATTGCTTTAGTCGGTCAGACCGAGGACGTCTTCCATATTGTAGACGCCGGGCACCTTGCCGACTGCCCATTGCGCAGCACGTATGGCTCCTTGAGCGAAAATCTTACGGTCGGTCGCGCGGTGGGTTAATTCGATGCGTTCGCCGTCGCCACAGAAGTAAACTGTATGCTCGCCCACGATGTCGCCACCGCGGAGCGCATGCACACCGATCTCTTTACGAGGTCTCGCGCCGACGATGCCTTCGCGGCCATGCACAACTTGCTCGTCGTTTAGAGCGTAACCGTCCTTGAGGATTTCGATCAGTCGCTCCGCTGTGCCGCTGGGCGCATCTTTTTTGTCATGGTGATGCATCTCTAATACTTCGGGCTCGTATTGGTCGCCGAGTATGCCAGCTGCTTTACGAGTTAGGTAGTTGAGCGTATTCACACCGACGGAATAGTTGCCCGCCCAGACTACAGGGATCTTACCGTCAACTGCGCTAAGGATGGCTGCCTTCTCTTCGGAAGTGTGTCCCGTCGTGCCAATTACCAGCGGGATATTCTTTTCAACAGCGAGTTTTGCTATGCCGAGAGTGACTTCGTGAAAACTAAATTCGATAATCGCTTCGCAGACGTCGATGTTGGCACGAGGATCATCGCCTGTATCACATGCTGAGACGATCTCTGCGTTGTTCTCTTGAGCGATTGAGGCGATGGCGATGCCCATGCGTCCGCGCGCGCCGTTTAGGAGTAGTTTAAGTGACATAATTATTTAGGCTCAGGTTAGCTCGAGTTCAAACATTAGTGGATCAAGTATGGCACGAGCCTCAGCGGAGATTTGGCTGAGCGGCAGGCGAACTTCGTCCGATTCGATGATACCTGCTTGTTTAAGTGCATATTTGATCGGTACGGGGTTCGGTTCGATGAAGATGCTCCTGAAGAAAGGGAAATACTTAAGGAATGTTGCCCGTGCCGTGGCGTAGTCGTTTGCATTGGCTGCGCGCACCATTTCGACGAGCGGGGAAACGACGAGATTCGATGCCACACTGATCACTCCCGTTGCACCTGCCGACATGAAGGGGAGAGTCAGACTATCGTCCCCACTCATCACTGAGAAGTCCGGGCCCAGGGCACGCACATATTCGGTGACTTTTTCGCAAGATCCCTCGGCTGCTTTCATGCAACAAACGTGCGGGTATTTTTCGTAGAGACGTGCCGTTACATCGACCGAAATTTCAATGCCGCATCGCGAAGGGATCGAATAAAGTATGATTGGCTTCTCGGTCGCTTCAGCGATTTTGCTAAAGTGTTGCATTAGCCCGTCTTGACTAGGCTTGTTGTAGTAGGGTGCTACAACGAGGAATCCATCGGCACCTGCTTTTTCGGCTTCGCGCGTTAGCGCGACCGCTTCGTAAGTTGAGTTAGAACCAGTGCCGGCATAGACCGGCACTTTGCCGCCAGCCGCTTTTACGGTGGCGCGAACGACTTCAATGTGCTCGGCTTTATTGAGAGTGGGGGACTCACCAGTCGTGCCGACAGAGACGAGGCCATTTATCCCGCCATCGAGCTGGTGGGCGACGAGCTTTTCCAAGTCGGCATAAGCGACTTCGCCACCCTTCATCGGTGTTGCCAGCGCGGTAAAAACACCTGAAAATTGTTTTGTGTTCATAATTGGTTCAGAGAGTAATGTGAAAAGGATTCCAAGCGAGCGATTTCTCCTAGCACGAGCATAAGGTTCTATCTATTCAACAGAAAAATTATACCCTACCAGAAAATTAAAAATGGCAGTTATTGAAACATTTCATGGTCTTCTTAATCACGCAGCTAAAAAGGGCGTCAGCGAAGTCCCCATTAAGTCAATCAAGCCTGCCTACCTCCGATTGAGCGGATTGCTCGATTCGGTCGAGATGAACCTTAAGGGCATCTTCCACGATAGCGCTTGTATTGTAGATTAAGTGGTATTTGGGGTATTACGAGTATGATGAATTGCCTAATAATCGGTAAAGTCTGGCCGGAGCCGACATCGACAGCCGCTGGCCTGCGAACTTACGACGTGATCACGGCTCTACAGCTTGGCAGCTGGCAGGTGCATTTCGCCTCCGCCGCTCAGCGCGGTGAGCATGCGCTCGATCTCGAAGCGATTGGCGTCAAGACCCACAAAATCGCAGTTAACGATCCGGCCTTTGATCTATGGGTCGAAGCACTCGCGCCCGAGGTGGTGATTTTTGACCGTTTTATGACCGAAGAGCAGTTTGGCTGGCGTGTCGCCCAGCATTGTCCTGAGGCGCTCCGCGTCCTCGATACCAGCGATCTCCACTGTCTGCGTCTTGCACGAGAGC
>Ga0209711_10003770_pt1 | contig 12597 bp, 20 predicted proteins | sample ArcticOcean_MG_C_7_FD_187441 | JGI IMG/M metagenome (GOLD analysis project Ga0209711, IMG submission 187441) | Marine microbial communities from western Arctic Ocean - ArcticOcean_MG_CB11_88 (SPAdes) (version 2) | ecosystem: Environmental > Aquatic > Marine > Oceanic | place: Arctic Ocean... | reverse complement strand
CTTGGTCAAGAAAGGGTTTGATGCTAAACTAGGTGCTAGACCGTTGCAGAGAATCATAGACGAGGAGATTAAGAATACACTGTCTAAGATGATACTGTTTGGTGAACTGAACGAAGGCGGAATGGTGGAAGTCACACTATCAGAAGATGTCGTTCCAAAACTTACGGTGGAGTTCAAAGCAAATAAAGTTGCCACTAAAGTAACCAACAAAGAGAGAAAGAAAACCAAAATAAAAAATGCGAAAACATCATAACAAGTTATACTACGGCAAGTATCGTTACAAGACGATATTTAAAATGCCCGGTAGTTTAATGTTCTATCCAACAACGGATCAATACTTGATCAATCTCAAGAAAAAAAATGTTGGATTGAAAGATTTAAACAACTTGGCAGACTTTATAATGCAACACAGAGATAGCATGAGATTCAGGATTCAGGACAAGAAAGCAATATTCTACACAAACGAAGGTATGTCAAAAGATTTAATAGGATCATTCACAAACTATTATGTTAAAACAGAAATCGTGGATCCTAAGTTTGGTCTGCTGGACAAAGACACAGTAGGGTGTGATAGATTGCCACACGGCAAGTACAAGTACCAAGTGCATTTGAGAAAAGACGTACACAAACACGTCAACGAAACAGAAAGAGAAGCACTGCGGGAATTCATTGAGAGAAACATAGACAACTGCCTAATCACTAACAAGTTCGTACTAGACTTCCTGGAAGACAGATCTCCACACTGTTACCATGGATACTTCTATGTACAGGACGAAAAATTCTTAACACCAATATACATGATAGCACAGAAAGGAATAGACAAAGTAATTAAATTTGTCGAGGTAAAAAAATGAACGCAATAAAAAAACTACAAGAGCATAACATATTCAAGAGGGATTCCATAGTGGAATCCACGATAATGAAGGACTGGATGGGATCACCCGTTGAGAAGAAGGTGCACCTAATAGTGAGGAAAGCGAGAACAGATGATTGTCTTTGTGAAGAGTATGGCGAGGCCGATGGCAAGGCATACAAGATAAAATATCTTGATATCATGACCGTAGACGGACAGGAGCCCAACGAACTGGCCGCTGTGTACGGACTAGGTCCAAAAACAGCAAGATTCAAGAGACGTAAAGAACAATAAATAACAACGATGGCACAGACAAGCACAACACTAATAGCAACCAAGGCACACATAACCAGCATCACTGGGACTGATATCAGTTTCACTGCGACCTCTGGAGTCCATACTATAAGTTCTACTAGCACTGTCTTGACCGGATCTGGAAAATTTGCGGCATTTGATTTAATTACAATTACAGGAACAAGCAACAACAACTCGACTTTCACTGTAAAATCTGTGGTGTCAACAACGGAAATCACTGTTGAAGAAGTTGTAACAACAGAGACGGCAGGAAGTTCATTCACACTAGACCATATAGGATTTGTTTCAGACAAGGCAAAAGGTGACGGATACTACTCACAGCCAGATGGGGTACACACAGTCGCATACCAGGTTTCGTCTGATTTCAATGCCGATGCAACTATCAAGATGCAGGGCACACTTGCAACAACACCAACAGAAGATGATTGGTTTGATGTAACAGGTACAACATTCACAGCAGACACTAGCACAGTGACTTCAAGTGCCAACTTCACAGGCAACTACGTTTGGGTAAGATCAAGAACCCAGTCAATGACTGCTGGCACTGTGAACTCGATACTATTAAATTCATAAAAATCGCATAGACAGTAGGTCTTTTAAAGACCAACTTGGTTGACAAATACCTAGGGTGTTGTACAATTAAACTATGACAGATAATGATATAGAAGACATACAAACAGTAGACGTAAAAGTGACAGCTGAATCAATTGACGCCCACGTGATGTGCCTCAAAGAGAACGGATACAAGGTCGAAAGATCTTGGACATCTTGGACGAAATACATCTTAGCATTTGTGCTAGGTGGATACATCGTGGGAGTGGTCCTGTGATAGACACAATAGAGCTCACCTGTACGAAAAATGGACAGAAAAAGACTGCTGACGTAATGCAACACGATGACAAGTACATCAAGTGTGTTGTGGAAGGAACTCAGATCGCTATTGAGCTGTTCCGAGATGACGTAAATATTCCGTACACAGGACACACAGCAGGATTAGAATTTGAATGGCAACCGAAAAACTAAAATTTAAACTAGAGCTACATGCAACCATGTGGGACAAACCACCGGTGGCAGAGATACTGGTCAACGACAAGAGCTTTTATAATGGCACAATCATAGGCACAGAAGACGAGCCACAGTTGATAGAGTTCGAACACGAATTCGCAGAAGATGAGAAGTGCGAACTGACCATCAAAAGATCAGGCAAAGGTAAAAATCAGACAGTAGTTAACGACAAAGGTGATCTACTAAAGGATCAACTGCTGAACATCAAGAGCATAGAAATTGACGAGATTAACATCGGATCATTGGTGTACGAGGGAGTATACACGCCGGAATATCCAGAAACATGGGCCACACAACAGAGGCAAGCAGGTATAGAACTGCAAGAATCGTTCAAGAATGTCACCCGGATGGGACACAACGGCACATGGAGATTCAAGTTCACATCACCGTTCTACATGTGGCTTTTAGAGAACCTTTATTAATAAATATGCTTATATGAGAGCATCACAATTCATCAACGAAGCAATAGACTCTGACGCAGTCAACGAGCTGGATTCGTACATCAACAACAACGAGGATCTTTACAGAAGAAGATTCATGCCAATCATATCGAACATCAAAAGAAAGATGGCAAAAGGTGTTTATGACCATGAGAAAGTTATAAAACTTTGGATGTATCTTGTAGATGACGCCGCGAAAGCATACATAGACGAGCATGGTTCAGTGGACCAAGATGTCAAGGACGTATTTCCAAAAGAAACTAGACTGCAAGTCGCACAGGTAATAGCAGACAGGGAAAAAGAAAACATAGAACAAGGCGAATACAATGCACCTCCGGGAACTGTTTCTTAACGAGGACGATCGAGCAACAGCAGTTTTTGCCTTTGGCCGATTCAATCCTCCCACAATAGGACACGAGAAGTTAATACAGAAAGTACAGTCGATGGCCAAGCAGGTCAACGGCAAAGGCTTTATATTTTTATCTCACAAACAGAACAACAAAACAGATCCATTAAGTTTTAAAGAAAAACAACAGTACATCGCAACACATATTAGTGATGCTACTTTAGAAGTAGGTAATGCTACTGCAAACACAATCATAAAAGCATTACAAGTCATCCAAGCACAAGGTAGAACAAGAATTATCATGATCGCAGGTGATGATAGAATTGTAGAATTCCAAAAATTATTAAACCAATACAATGGTAAGCCTGACAAGGCTGGTAACGACCTTTACAAGTTCGATGAGATACAGGTTGTGAGTGCAGGACAGAGAGATCCAGACGCAGACGACATAGCAGGGGTATCAGCATCCAAGGCCAGAGAACTTGCCATGCAGGGCAATTGGCAAGAGTTCAGCAAGATCATAATGGGAGGTGACAATGGTAAAGTACTCTATGACAAGATACACGATCAGTTTGGTAAAACAGTTGACGAAAACAACAAGAAGTTGTATACTGAAGCTATGGCGGATGGAAAACCTACAGTATATCTAGACATGGACGGAGTCCTGGCAGACTTCTTTGGTGGTGTGGAAAAACTCTACGGAGTGTCACACTGGAAGGAACTGACTGCGGACAAGTCAAAGGATCTCAAGAAAGAGGTCATTGACAGGATAACAGGCACAGACTTCTTTGCAACACTGCCCAAGTTCCCCACAGCAGATGGTCTCATAGACCTAGTTAAGAAATTCACAGGCGGAACATTCTCAATCAACACATCACCATTGCGAGGCGACCATGAGAACTCAGGCAAGTACAAGAAAGTCTGGATCTCAAACAACATTGAAACACCTGCGGAGATCATAGTGACGGGCAGGAAAGAAACTTATGCCAAAGACAAGGCGTCAGGCACACCCAACATTCTCGTAGACGACAGACCAGTCAACATACAGAAGTGGCAGGCCGCTGGCGGATATGGAATACTATACCAAGCAAACAGAGATCAATTAACCAAAGTTCAGAAAGGACTAGAAGACTATGTCAAAGTTCAGCGGGATCAATAGAGCATACTCGACAGGTGATATACCCAAGACACCAGAAGAAAATCAAAAAGCATTAGACGAAAAAATGAAAGCCTTCCTAGCTAAAGGTGGCAAGGTGGAGAAGGTGAAAGCACACAAGCCTACCAAACAACAGGAAACAGACTGGAGCTTCTGATCCCAATGCATCAAGTACATACCATAGGGTGTAGTTTCACCAAATGGATCTATCCCACGTGGTCTGATTATATAGCAAAACACTACAACGCGGAGGTACACAACCTAGGATTTAGTGCGTCTGGTAACAATATAATTAAAAAGAAACTTTACACAATAGACAAATCCGATCATGTTTTCATTATGTTCAGTGGTCGTGATAGACATGTGCAAGGCATTGACAGCGATTTTATACGCGACAACATAGACAACGCCGAAATAAATTGTAGCATTTTAAAAAATTTTAAATCAGAAACTCAAAGTTGGTTCAAAATACTTTCGCCTTTAACTGCCTTTGTGAACAAAAAATCAATTATAAAAGATAAGTCATCGAAATTCCATGATCACTGCCAAATGCTTGAAGACATATACGATTGTCAAAACTATCTGCAGGCCAAGGGCATTGACTATAATTTCTCATTGTGGCAAGGCTTCTATAATGATCTTACAAAACCCAGAAATTTTTTATTACCGAATAAAGTGAAGCATGATGAATATATGAAAAATTCCATATATTATAAAATATTTACTTCAATTGATCATGGTCAATTCTTCCAGGATATCAAAAAAGGGTTATGGGAACACATGCTTGGTAAGAAAGAGCTGGTAGCGGTACAAAGTACAATCGATATGCATCCAAGCACTTTATGTCATTTTGACTATTTCAAAACCTATATAAAGCCAATACTTGACAAAAAAATACCTTGCAAGGATAACATAGATCACCTGTATTCCCAGGCTAAAAAATTTAGTGAGTATTACAAAGAAAACTGGACAGAAAAATCAACCTATGAGTACAATGAACACACCCGAGAAAAATACTTTGAAATATTCGAAAAATAAATACGTATGATGGACGAGATAGAGAGATTAAAGAAACTAGCAGGGGTAGGCGAAGTATCAGCCGGCAACTCCATGGGAGAGAATCTTTCTATAACAGGAACAGCTAAAGCAGAATACGAGAGAAAACACAACATCAAGCGAGGGTCAGACGAATGGTTCAAACTATGGTTCGCAAGACCCAACCAGACGGGCGAAGACCCAATGCCAAAAAAATAACTCCTAGATCCTACCAATTAAATACTACTGATGTTTGATGTGAAAGAAAACAAAGCAATCTGTGTATTACCATGGGTGCATGAATTTAAAAAAATTAATGGTAAAACTGCTCCCTGCTGTCAAGGAGATGGGTTCCTAGAAGGTGAGACCATCGCCGGCACCAGAGAGTCAATGCTGAAAGGCATCAAACCCCGGGCCTGCAACAACTGTTACAAAACAGAACAGGAGTCAGGATGGAGTCCTAGGGTACAAGAAACCAACGACTGGATTGGCAAATTCGGTGAGCCAGATGTTAACAATCCATCGATACAATATGTGGATGTCAGGTATGATCCAACATGTAATCTTAAATGCAAGACGTGTGGACCTGGTTCTAGCACACTATGGCAGAAAGAGAAGGGCGTAAAAATCATAGTCAACGAGGCAAACGAAAATTACTTAAACGGAGTGGATAAAAAAATACTCAAGAAAGTATATCTAGCAGGGGGTGAACCAACATACATAAAAGGATATCTAGAATTTCTAGAAGAACTATTTGTGGTCAATCCGTTCTGTGAAGTTGTAATAAACACCAATCTCAAAAAACTTCCAGATGCATGGAAAGATATAATCACAAAATTTAAAAATTTAACAATCATATGCTCATGTGATGCTGTACAAACATTAGGAACATATGTGCGTTATCCACTAGGTTGGACAGAGTTCGAAACAAATGTGAAATTCGTGAGTGAGAATGCAAACTTCCTGCAGTTCAACCTCGTGGCCAGCAACCTGACTGTTCACAAGCTGTATGAAACCTGCATGTGGATGAAACAGTACTCGAAACACATCAACCTATCTGTATTGCGTAATCCGGCAGTTTTCTCAGAGTCGTCAGTGCCTCTGGAACACAGAGACGTGTACATAGATAATGTAAAAAAACTATTGAAGTTTCCTGTGTCTATCTACTATGCCGCCAGGTTCAGGAACGAGGTCAACTATCTAATCAAGAAGTACACAACGGCAGAATATTCAAAGTCACTGCACCAACAACTACAGGATGAGATATCAGAACAGGATTCCCACAGGAGTCTACCACTAGCAGAAGTTGATAGCTTTTTGTACTCCTGGATATACTGCTAAATATCCATATGCGAATACAGGAATTTAATCACATAGATACAAGTTGTCCCAGGACCAAGGCAGAGACCTGCCAGTGTGAGTCTGTGAACAGGTTAACAGAGGATTCAAACACAGTGGTAGCACAGTGCATGTTGGAGCATTCCGACGCTGTAAAGGGTACTATACTGCTTATACAGGCGCCAGGAACAGCCACTTTAATAAAAGGCACTGTAACAGGACTGGAACCTGGACTACACGGTTTCCACATACACGAGTTCGGAGACATGACGGATGGTTGCAAGTCGATGGGCGGACATTACAATCCAGACAACGTTGACCATGGAGATATAACACAAGGACACGTTGGTGATCTTGGTAATATCACAGCAGACGAATCAGGAACAGCAAAATTCACGATAGAAGCAAAGAGGGTAGAACTGATAGGATCACGTTCAGTGATAGGAAGAGGGTTCGTCGTACACTCTGATGAGGACGACCTTGGCAAGGGTGGAGACGAGGAAAGCAAGAAGACAGGCAACGCAGGTGACAGACTTGCTTGTGGAGTCATAGTTGCTAGGTCACAAGAGATGACAGAAGCACATGGTGGCGAACACAGCACAACAGGTAGAAGCATGACCAAGGGTGAAAAGAGCAAGAGAGAGAAAAACGTAAAAGGCATGAAGAAAAACAAGGCAGGATTCAAAAAGAGATATGGCAAAGACGCAGAAGCAGTGATGTATGCCACAGCAACGAAACAGGCTATGAAATAATGAAATTTATAATTTTTAATGGAACACTTAAACCAGACGAGGAGTCAAACACTTCTGCAGTCTGCAAGATGTTGCAATTGGCATTTAAAAAAATAGGCGATGAATGTGAAATCGTAACCATGAGAGATCTGAAGTACGATGCCGCTACGAAAGATGTAGACGACGAGCTTAAACCATACATCATGGATATATTCAAAAGTGATGGCGTAGTATTCGCAACACCTATATGGTGGGGTGGACACAGCTCTCACATACAATCCATGTTCCAGAGATTGGATCCAATATACAGTTGGGGTAAAGACAACAAATTCCAACCGTTCTATAACAAAGTTTTTGGTACACTGGTATCAGGAGGTGGTGACGGATTCCAACACATACATGGAAACTGCTACAACTTCGCAACAAATTTAGGCTTCACTATTCCGCCTAGCTGTAATATAGAATCTGTAGCACAAGGAATGGATGAAATTGTAAAAGACGAACAAACACTAGAACAGGTAAAAAATTGTGCGATCAACATGTCCACTTGGGCAAAAGTTTTAAAAGAAGGCAACCCAACAAAGGACGCAAGACACGGCACAGTGGATGTAAGTTCAGTTGGTGGAGAAACTGATTACGCTTTCAGTGATAGTGTGCAAGAAGAGGCCGCTGGAGTTGGCATAGTAACCAAACAGAACGCGACCAAGGATGTTCCCGTGGGCGGTGAGTACATGAACGTCAAGAAGCTTGGACTAGCAAAGAAGTGAGGGCACACGAGTTCATAATAATGCCACAGAGCATCAAGCCCTTGGGGCTGATACACAAACCAGGCACAGGCCCAAACAATAGATTCGGTTTCCGGAACGTGGGCAACAACAGGGCAAACGAGAACTTCGCGGATGGCAAGAAGAAAGGCAAGAGCAGACCAGGCAGGGTAAAGAAGTCGGGTGCCAGTTGCAACGGTTCTGTCACAAGTCTAAGAGCAAGAGCAAAGAAGGCGTCAGGTGAGAAAGCGAAGATGTATCACTGGTGTGCCAACATGAAGTCCGGCCGTAAAAAGAAATAATAACTACTGCTACATGAAGTACTATCTCATAATAGGCTATCAACTATTAGAAAAACATCTAGGGTATCCAACGTTGAGAATTAAAATAAATGGACACACGGTAGACGAGTTCAGTTGTGACAACGAACAATCGACTACAATTGCCATGCGAGAATGCGTTACCGTTGTCCATCACGGACCTTTCTACAATAAAACATCTGAGGCACATGACACCCTCCATTTTCGATCACCAAAAAAATTCAAGGTTATTGAAGTCGATCTAAAAGATGCACCCGACGAGGGAGAACTTACATTGGATGTTGATAAGAATTATTCCAATCACAACAATGGATTTATGAACAAAAGAAGCATGGTTGTTATCTGCCCTGTGTATCTCATAAGGAAAGACATACTCGACAACGAGTCTGTGTTGCACAACATTATTAAGAGATTCAGGAAGGCAAGATTTGAAAGAATGGATGCGAAAAAGTGGAATTTAAAGGTACGTCCTACCTGGCCTGGATTCAGCACATACACCGTTGAAAAGGGAGCAGACTTCCTATGGTCTCCAAAAGGTGGAAATTTTAGAATAGATTTCAAAATCATTAAAAAACATAAGACACATATGTTAGTGAGTGGTAATAGTATTACTAAAGGTTTTTTCCACACAGATGAATTCTTCCATGCCTGGTACAATTATCAATTTAAAAGATACTTTGAAACAGAGCTAGTGATAGAGAAAAACATAGATAACTGGAGTAAAGAAGCTTTTCCCTGGACACCGGTGTCAACAATGGAGGTGGTACCCTCAGAAAAATTAAAAAAAATAAATAATAGCAATGAAGATTAACGAGATAATCACGCATAAAAGACTAGGTGAACAGGCCACAGCAGGTGCCACAAGTGCAGGTAACATAGCCACACTGAGCAACCCACACGTTGCGGCAGGCCCAGACAGATTCAAGAAGTCATACACGGGCTCACCTGGAAGATCAGGAACGAAAGCACCCAACGTGCCAATCCCTAAAATGCAGAAACCAACAGACAACGCAATACTAATGCCAGGCACTAGCCTGTTTGGCGGTCCAGCAATCAAAAGAAACATGTACTAATGGAACCTTTGATCCTAACAGATGTAGTGAAATGCGACAACTGTGGGCACGATAGTCATTGTACATCAAGTCTATACAGGACAGAGACAGGATACGCATCAGAAGGCTCAAAAGAACATGACATAGAGGTTTGTAGAGTGTGCGTATGCAAGGCCTGTAACGTATAAATATTCATATGAAAGTAAATGAAGTAATAAGAGAAGGTGCAGATTTCATGGGATACATGAAAGAGAAAGATCCAGCTGATGGTTCAGTTAGATGGACCTATCCAAAAGGTTTTGAAACACAAACTCCACACAGAAGCAACATGGCAGTCAGAGAACTACTAGGCAAACTAGGTCTTGATACAGACTTCGAAAACTCAGGCCCTATGCCGATAGACGACTTTATCGCAAAGACAGGTGGTGACTCAGACAGAGAAGTAAAAATGTATCACGATGAAGCAATTAGAATTAAAAAAACACATCCAGAACTAACACACGTAAGTTTCGTATAATGAGATTTGAAGAACTATCACACATGATGCAGAAGCCGGATCCAAAGCCGGACACGTATGAGGCGGGCATGGCACAGAACCAACTGTTGAAGATTGGCACACACGCAATAAGATTACACAACATGATAGACGATGGCCAGGAGATGGAATCATGGGTTGCCAAGAAGATAGACCTAGCATCAAACTACGTCAAGAGTGTACACGGTTACACGGCGGGTTCAAAGGCAGGCACGTATGACGATGATGGCATGTCAGAGGGCACAGACACAACTGCCACAGACAAAGAGATCAAGATGGCCAAGGGCATAGCTTTTGACAAGAGGAACAAGGACAACATGTCCAAGGCAACCAGCACCATAGAGAAAGTCAGGAAAGGTCTGTCACAACAGCCAGACGTTGCTGACGCACTGAGGACAGCCAACGAAGACGCAGGCGAGGGACACATGAGCAAATCACAGTTGTACGCAACTGCAAAGATGGCAATAGAATTGATCGACATGATCAAAAAAGGTGATGACCTAGAAGGCTGGGTACAGACAAAATTGAATTTAGCGGCGGACTACTTACAGGCAGTTTACCACTATGAGGACTACCAGAAACTAAATCCATACAGGGAAGACCTAGACGGCCAGCTGATGCAAAAACACGCAGGTGTGATACAGAAGAACCTGGATGAGATACTTGCAAGGGAAACAAAGACAGCAGACGTTGACACTAAACCTGGCATGATGAGAATCCTCAAGAAGAGAGTAAACGAAGTCGAGAAAGAGATCGCAAAAGAGAACAGGAAGAACACAGACGAGGGCGGAATGCCATCAAGTGTTATCAAGAGCAAACAGAAATACGCCAACATGACTGACAAGGAACTGGCAGACAGATTCAAGGGTGCAGATGAGAAGACGCTGAGACAGATGGCATGGAGACATGGATACGGCAACATGAGCTCACACTACCTGGACAGGGTCAAGAACGTCATGACCAGCAAGAGAACAGGCACAACAGAAGCAGAACTGGAAGAAGGCCTTAAAGATTGGGCAAAGAAAACAGCCGCGGCAGGCATCATAATTGCAGGCTTGGCAGGTTTCAATTCAATCAACAATGCGATAGACAATTCTGTGCCGGCGATACAGGCAATGAACTCAGCACTGGAGATGGCAATAGATCAAAATGACGACGAACTGGCAAAATTAATCAAAAAAGACCTATCAGATGCTAAATTGAGACTGGACACAGGTAAGGATCTAAGTTATGTCAAGGGCTTACAAGACAAATACATCAAATTTATGCCCACTGAAGGCCTGGCATACGAGTCAAAACTAGCAGTACAGCTTAATCAACAACTTAAATAAAACTGTAACAAATATAAATACCAATATGGCACACAATAAAACAGAAGATACAAGTTTCAGAGACCTAGTAGCCCGTTTGAATGCTATGAATAATCAAACACCTGACCAAGAACGACAGTCACTTATAGAATCAGTTGGACAAGCACCAAAAGTGTTGGATGACAAGGAAGTTTCATTGGCTGATATCGCAAGATTGGCCGGGATCAAAGAATTTGTTGAGCCAGTAAAACATTCAAAAAAAGCAACTAAAATGGTTGAGTCCATTGTTGCTGAACCAAAAGTAGAATCAAGCATCGCTAAAGCAATCAAAGAATCAGACGCAGACGTTTCGATATCAAAACAGATCAAAGAAGCAGTCACGAAAGAGTCCAGCAGACTGGACAAGATCGCTGAACTGGAAACACAACTGGCAGAATTGAAGATGGCAGAGAAAGAAGATGCCACAATGGACGACAAAGCATTCAGAGAAGCATTCATGAGTGAGATCGCAGAATACGCCAAGGAAGCAGAAGCAGGCGAACTGGTAGAACTATACAACAAGTTCTCAGCAAACGAAGTTGACATGAACGAAAATGAATTCACAATCAAGACCCCAGAGACAGCTGAAATAATCGCTGACGCTGAAAAAGAAGTGGCAGACGCAGAAGCAGAAGTCATAGCAGACGACGAAGTTACAGAAAAAGTGAAAGACTTCGTGGACTACGACAGGAACAAGGAAGAGCCACACACCCCAGAAAAAGACAGTGATGAAGAAGCAGAAGACAAGTCAGACGAGAAAGACGATGACGGTGAAGTAGAAATGCTAGACAAAGAATTCGACGAAGAACTAGAACTAGATGTTCCAGCAGAAGACAAGTTCACAAACGACCTAGACCCAGCAGTCAAAAAATAATCAAAAAAAATTAAATACGTGTATGCAATTACACGTCTCAACGAATAAGTTCAACACTGAACCTTTTTGGATAGAGCCCATACGCAGTGTGTTCGCATGTCCACCAAAACAGTCAGTGGAACTGTTCGACCAGAACGGTTATGACCTGACACACCTTGAACAACTGTATGCCGTTGCAAACGGAGTTGACAAGACTGAACACAGGAACAAGGATCACATCACACTGAGACAGGACTGGTTCACGGACGGTGAGCCCAGCACAGGTGCACACATAAACCATGCCTACATGTTCGAGCGTAAAGGATATCAAGGGCAGGCCCTGAACCAGCTGAAAGTATGGTCAGCAAACAACCATCACCTGCACAAACTGATAGCCATGCGACCCAAGTGGGGACTGGACTTCAGCATAGACTACTGTGACGTG
>Ga0209711_10003769_pt1 | contig 12603 bp, 9 predicted proteins | sample ArcticOcean_MG_C_7_FD_187441 | JGI IMG/M metagenome (GOLD analysis project Ga0209711, IMG submission 187441) | Marine microbial communities from western Arctic Ocean - ArcticOcean_MG_CB11_88 (SPAdes) (version 2) | ecosystem: Environmental > Aquatic > Marine > Oceanic | place: Arctic Ocean... | reverse complement strand
GGGCCTTGGAATTTTATCCTACCGAACGAGGGAAGGAACCCAAAATTTATTTCGATCCAGGAAGCGGGATCCGAGAGAACATGTTGTCACGGACAGTTTTTGAAAAAAGTAGCAAAGAGTGGAATGCGCATATCTTACAGAGAAAACCTACTGTTTAATATTGATCAAGAGAAGATTAAAAAAATCGTTTACTTCCTGCCCCAGGTCCTCCCACGGCGGGGGAGGTGGATCTGGTGTCGTAGATGACATGTTTGAATCATCCGTTTCATCCACGACATGCTTGCCGCGTCGTTTACCAAGCAACAATTCCGCACATTCCATACCAACGGTGTCCAATAAAATATCTCCGCAAGAACCCTTATATCTTTGTTTTGCCCAATCTTGTACATTAATTGTTCCGTCTCCTTTTCGTTTACATAATTCTTCGATGCATTTATCCTCCGCATCCTTTTTCGCAGCTTCCTTCGCTGCCGCAGCTGCCGCTTGTTCCGCTGCCGCTCGTTCTGCAGATGCCTTATCTTCCTCAGATAATTTACGGAAGTGCGCTTCCCAATCGAACTGACTTTCTGGGTTTTCCTCAGCTGCCGACTGTTGCGCAGCTTTCTTAGCTGCCACTCGTATGTTTTTCTCCTTTAACGTTTTCTGCTTTAACGTTTTCTCCTCTTTTTTTGACGTCGTTGAAAAACCTGACTGTTTTTTCTTCTCTAACGCTTTTCTTGCACCGTTCCTATCATCTTCTGTTAGTTGAGGAACTAAACCTTTACAATACAACAGTGGGTCTTGAGGGACTTGAGGGAAAATGGTATTTTTGAAACCGGCACATGCTAGGAGCTTTTCGTCTTTGCCTCCTTTGCCTCCTTTGTCAGGGTGCGCACTTTTAAGCATTGAAGCAAAATGCGCTCGTTTCACGGTATGAAAATCGTTCCGCCGTTTTCCTGGTCCTCGAGCACATATCATTTTTGCGCATTCATCTTTTTTAGCCGCATCCTCACCGCCGCGATCCGCCGACATGTCAGTATGTTGTTATATTCCTCGGTAGTGTATTGCAACGCGACTCTCTTTATATATGTGCGAGGCGTCACAACTCGCTCAACTTTTTTTTGCAAACTTGGTATAAAAGCTATCAATAGCCAAGCCCACCAACTCGCTCAAACTAATCTATCTTTGCAAACTGTATACAAGCTATCAATAGCTGCGAGCACCAGAGTTTCTATATCTTGTTTATCTTCCCATATTTTCCTGCACTCCACCTTTTTGTTGGTGTATTTGTTCTTCGTTTGGTCGTCTGCCTTGACCAACCCATCGCATGTAGTTTGCTGATACTTATAATATTTTGCATCTCCGTTTGCATCAAAACCGTAGAAACGAGCAGTTTCATGCCATTGCAATACCCAACCATATTTCTTTCGTAACTCATCCATACTGGTATTTTTGTTTGACCACTCTTCTTCATACTCACTGATACCTTTTAAAAATGCGATTTGGTCGTAAATATTATTACCATTCGTGTATTTGTACATTCCGTAATGAGTAGGGTCGCGTGTTTTTGACACAGTCGTTTCATCATCCTCGGGCACCTTGCTACTGTGTGCATGATCCCAATCGTAAATTTTGACCAGACGATTCATCTCTATAATATCATCACCCGCGTCTTGTTCTTGATCGTCATCAAGATCATCAAGACCCTGTTCTAAACTATTCCGGTAGTTTGTTGTTTTGCTTTTCACTGGCGCTTCGGTTATTTTGGCTTTAGTTAAATTGATATGGAAATTATCCATATCTTTCACAAACACATTGCCAAAATGAAGATCGTTGTGCACGATTTCATTTTTAGCCATGAAGCGGAGTGCGGTAATCATCTGAAGAATGACATGGGATCTGCTGTTTAGTTTATGTTGCAAATTTTTGATTTCCTTGCGATTCGCTTCAAATTTATTTTTGTTCCAATGCCTACTTAAATTCCACATACGGAGTTTTAGTACACTTCTTATTTCTTCTGTTAATAACTTATCTTTCTCCAAAAAGCCGAAAAGTTTAATATTTCCACAGTCTTCCATGACAATTATTCCTATTTTCGTATCCCAATTGTTTATGTAACGAGAGTTATGAAACGAGATTTTTTGTAAGAATCTGAGTTTCTTGTAGAAAACTGCAAGCGGGTGAGCAAAAAGCTCTGAATGGAAGCTTGCAATTACGCAAGAATGTATATCGAGTTCGTATTTTAATGGTATATTAGATTCATTGTCTTCGAATATTTTAAGCACCACATGTTCATTTGTACGGAAATGATTACCTTTCCAAAATTCAATCAATTTCCCCCTTAAAAGCATACTAGCCGATGCATTTTGATATGTGTCTATTGTCGTAACGTCTTGTAACCAGAGACTCGCGTCTGTTGTGTTTTGCAGTTGTTGTTGATAGTTATGACCAAAGAAATGACCAAGTTCGTCTTTTGTGGGTTGCTCCGGTAAGTTTGCCAAACATCTGAGTGGCTCTGGTTGGGTCGGATGCGGGTTCTGTGAAGGAGGAGGCGGGCTCGGTGGAGGAGGAGGAGTTGTAGATTGTAAAAATAAATGCGAAAGTAGCGTATCGATTTGGTCGGTGTTGATCATATATATTGATAATAAAGTTCTGTCATATTAAGAATTATTCTAGTTATATATGACGATTCGATCTATGCAGGGCGGACCGGCTGAGTTTGGCGCGCGGTGTGGATTTTGCTTCCAGCGATTCGCGCGAGGAGACGCTGTCCAAAACCACAAAACAGCTACAAGACTGTTAATGCACAAAGAGTGTTCTTCACAAGACTTAGGATTGTGTGTGGGTTGCTCGTGTCAATTGAACGGTGATATCGTAGCCGTTAACCATGCAAAATCACAGCGCAGCTGCGTGTCGTGTGCCAGCCACCAGAAGTGGAAGTGCGCACCAGCGTTGCGGAAGTTTAACCGCCTTTCTACGTTTTTCAAAAAGATCGCCTAAGAAGATGCGAGTTTTTCGATTTCAGATACGAGCGCCTTCAAAACTGTGCCCGTGATTGAGCCGGAGATGCCGCTCGCGGTGGTGTAGGTCTCCGTGGTCATCGTGCATATTGGGACCCCTCTCTGCGCACTGATACTTCTTGCCAAATCCGGCATGAGTTTGAAAGCCGAGAAAGTTTCTGCTGTAAAAATTTCCTGAGAGGTGCTGCCGTGGGCAAACAATGCAGCGTAGCGTGGATTCTTGTCACACACTTCCCACGCGAGAGAGGCGAGAGAGTCGATCTGTCTGCAGGTTATTACGTTGGGGGTGAATGGAATTCGAATACCGGCCGCGGTGACAAGCGGTTCGTTTTTAATACTCGGTACCTTTGAAAAAATCATCTTAGTAACACGAGCTCTGAGATGGCCTCTCGCTGTCATAGGCAACATGACGTCCGAGAAAAGACTTTCGACACCGTGAAATGTCGTCGCGTTTGGCGTTTGGTATAGACGCTGAAACTCAGCTGTATCGGTGGGGCATGGAACCACACATGAGTCGCATGTCGCCAACGCTAGTTCAGTCAGTGGACTGGACGCGAGGTGATCCGTGTCAAAGAATGCCGATATGAAATCGCCCGGGAGTGTTTTTATAGCGCAACGAAGCGCATCGGCCGTGGTTGGCTTGAAAACCGACCACGGTGTGTTTTTCTCTGATTCTTTTGCGACAAACGACTCAGTCCCGGCTGACGGGACCAAGAGCAGGTTTGCAGGAATCGACCTGTTGTATGCAAACGGTTGCACCGTGAAACTCAGAAGGTCTATCGCAACATCCGGTGCTCTGAAGAATCCCAAGCCAATACTTTTTTTTTTCCCTTCAGAAAGCCGACGTAGCAGACCCTCTACTCGCGTTTCCGCCGTCGTGTTTTCTCGACACAATACGAGACCCGTCGATGCTGCAAAAGCACCGCTTGCCGTAGTACCGCCAAGAAATAATGCAGTGAGATCCGAGTATATTGAAAAGTCAAATACCAGAACCTTTTTGTCTGGGTTCGCGACCGCAACCGCGCACGCTATCTGAAAAAGAGTGAAGGTTTTGCCGACGCCACCACGATTATTGCAGAAACACACCGTTGTGGTCTCTACCATCTTTATAGATTTGGAAATACGGTAATACAGATATATGAAAAAAACCTATGAAAAAACCCTCTCCTATACGTAAAAAATCCCTCGTCTAATTTTACGAAAACAAGTCGTATACCATGTCGCTATTGTGATGCAGCACGTAGTCTAAGCAGCACATATCATGGATGTCCTCGTCACCCTCCACCCCCATATTCTTGCCGACCTCGATACTTTTCTTGTGGCGTTTCTTGTGGCGTTTTTTATAGCTTTTACTTCGAATACTGAGGATGTTCTCGGGCCATGGCCCGGTCGCAAGCGAGAGATCTTTCTGGATCGTCATAGCAAAGCTCTCGATCTCTTTCATCATATCGATATACTCGATACCATCTTTCTTCAGATCGTTGTAGAGGTTCTTCAGAGCAGCGAATCTTCTGTAGGGCCATGTTTTAATGCCGACGCGCCTACATGTGGCTTTGAATCGCGTAGTTCCCATCTTGAACACTCTCGCGGCATCTGGCTCGTTGAGAAACACGACTGAAGCAATCGCCTCTGCATTTATCATTTCTCCATCACGTGGCTGATGATACTCTGAGAATACATCCGTCAAAAAATCCATCGATGGATTGAGATTTTTTTTTCGGTGTAGGCAAAAATGATTTCAGAAGTGAAGAAAAAAGTTTATTTGTGAGCTTTTTTTAGCAGGTGATCTCTCGAGCGTATTTTTTCGTATGGACGGTCGGTATAAGACGGTCGGACACAATGGGCCTATCAACTGCAACGTCGTGACCTATATATAAGGGTGTCCGTGTATGTATATCGAATCACGATATGTCTTCCACTGTCTCATCGGTCTCATCGGAAAGACTGGAATGTTCTTTTGGCGTCCTAGCATTCTATGATGATGAGGATAAGGCTCATAAAACACAAATATTGCTTAATAATGACTTTAGAAAAATGTCCAAAGAAAAAAAAGAATGTGTGAAAAAAACTTTCCTCCGTGCCCTCGAGACTAACTTTGACGTTCTCATAAAACTCGTAGAGAACAATGGAACCGAGGTCGTTTATCAATACTACGTTCCGACGAACAGAGATGGTACGTGGACAGGGAACCTGTATTTTTCTACGGACCATAAATGCATTCAAGACGTATGGCTCATGATGCTCGAAAAAATTTGCAAAAATATAGGTGGAATGAACACACCATTGCAACTCAATGAAAAAAAGAAAACTTTTCCGAATAAAATATCTTTGCAATGCACTAAAGTAGACGATCGAGTTGCGAATATGTCTCGGGGGGTTGTCATTATTGCTTCATAGTACTTTTTTGAGTCGGTGAAGAAATTCTCAATATAGACTTAAACTTATTCTAAATCTATAGATCCATTTTCGGAACCTTTTTTCCAAACGGCGGAAAAAAACAAAATCGCAAACAGCCTCCCAACTTTTTTTTCGATTTTTTTTTTCGATCCAAACGCACCGCCTCCCCGTACCGTTGACATCTACCGAGTGCGACTATGAAAATCTGCCTTTTCCACAGAGCCTGCCGAAGAGCCGTAGTTAATGTTATAAGTGCTGCCACGGTCACCGTTTCGGTTTGGGACGAACTCAAGGCTTTGAAAATTGACCCAGTTCGCATCGATGCCACCAAACCAACTTTTGTGAGAACGGTGACCGCTGGTGCGTTCGAAATCCAAAATGTATTCCACCAGTGTAGACCAAATGATAAGCCCTGCTGGACATTCATAGGTTTTCGTAAACGTTTTCTTTTCCGCTTCTTCATAAGTAAAACCATCAGGCAGAGACCTCTTTGTCATGTCGTGTACCTTGAACCACGTACTGTCGTCGAAGTACGGGATAGAAGTGCGTTGTAACGTGATGGAGGAACCGACGAAGGCAATATCATCTTTGTATTCGTCAAATTTACTGTCGTCAGGGTATGTCACTTCGACCGTCACCAACTCAGCATCTTCTTCTTCGATCCGAGAACCATTAACGTCCTCGACACCGGTGGTAACCTCGAGAGAGAAAAGGTGAGACGTGGTAACCGGTAACATGTTGGTGGTGACATCGAGAGAGAAAAGGTGAAAACCCTTAAAAGGTTGTGATAGACCGTCCTCTCGTAGCCCACAGTCTGGCGCATGTCTCCATGTGTTCCAAAACCCTGAGCGACTGAAAAACTTTGATGTAGAAAGACGACCAGCATCCACTTTTTCGTTGTCATCCAATCCTAAAATCTTTTGACCCCAAATGTTATCGGTATCGTTGGTCAAAGCTTCCATCTCTTCGTCCCTCCCTACAGCTCTCCTACGTCGCCCAGCGTCATAGATGTCCGTCACCCGAGGACTCATCGTTCGATCATCATAAGGCAAAGAGAGAATATGCATCACGACCTCGTAAAGAGACAAATCGCTCTCGTACACCACTGAAGGCAAAGAGGCCAGCGCTCGACCTCGATTTCGCACCTTGATATTGTATGTTTGCTGCCGCAACATACCTTCGACGGACTTCAGGTAAGTGTATACAAATTCGGTCGACGGTCGTACATCACGGGCATCGCCGAATGGAAATGGCCGAATTAGAAGTGCGCGACCGGGTAACGGGCGAGCATTAGCTTCTGTAGATCCACTGATGTCCAGTGTTTCACGGAATCTGTGCTTAAATGCAAGTATCGCACGCATAGCAATTGTATCCCGCCAAGAGTCGCGTTGCAAGGATGGTGGGAGTCGCGCATTGTCAAACAAATACTCGGATACGCGTTTTGTCATTAGCATAAGGTAGGGCTTAACGAAACGAATTTGGAGAGGTGAAACACCCCATTGTGGAACGTCGTAGCTCATGATGTAGGATAGTAGGCTTACTATCGGTTCTCCGGTCTCTCGGCTTGTATAAGGTTGGGTGTGAACATTTCTCCCTCCACCATTGCACCACTTTTCTTGACCTTTATACAACCAATCTAACGCTTTTTCGAAATCGGCAATAAGAATCGGCGACAGAAGCAGTAGTGTTGGCATTTGCTCCGTCAAGTATTCAATTGATTCAAAAACCTCTCTGTGCTCTTCAACAATTAAAGCCCGGATTTGGGCCGCGGTGTAACTATCTCGCTGCTGCTTTTTGGAGTCGACGAGAACGTACTCATAAATGAGATCGAAAGACTTTTGTCGAGTTACTCTGGGATTGCGTCGCATTTCAGAGAGAGCCCGTAACTCGCCATCGGCGACCAGAGAAAAGGCGGTATCGAAAGGTATCCTTTGCGCCTCTCCCATGAACTGTTCAGATATGCTTTCAAAAGCACTTTGTGAAAAGTTCCGGACTATGCTTTGTACGGCATTAAGATCCGCTTCCCATATAGTCTTTGTAAACGCTACTTCATCGAATAGGTAAACTTGCAGATCATCGACCGGCAGCAACTCCGCGTTGGCAGCGGTGAAGGACATATTGTCCTCTTCACTCAGGGATTGTGCGTTTTCGCCGCTGAATCTGGTCTGGTAGGTATTGAAAATGTGTACAAACGCTGGTCCGCGTGACATGAAATAGAGCTCGTAAAAATCTTTCAGAGGGCGCGTCGCCCACAACACTTGAGAGTCTCGCATGCTGTACGCAGCGTGCCATTTCGCACTGTCCATGACAATGCTCGGGGTATCATCAGTTTCAGGCTCGTCCTGTAGATAGATTTCCGCTAGACGATCGATCATGGCTCCCACTGAGTTTGTTTCAAATTTCACGCTCGATGCGTTGAAGGGGTACGTATTGTAGTTCTGTGTACTCGATCTGGATCTCATGTTGGCGTCGATAATGTGCGTTTCCGGTGCATCAGGGTCGATCCCCGCATCTTTCAACGCGTACTGGAGAGCCGGAGCCGCCCAGCAATGACTTCCGTTTACCCCCGCTACCTTTCGGACCCGTCTTCCGTCTTCATCACTTTGTCTCTTAGCTTGGCAAGTGACTACGACATTCCCATTCCCCACGATTGGTAAAAGAAGCGGAGGATCTTCGTCGTCGCCGCATCGGTCCCGCACGTCGGCCTCATTGAGTAGTTCATCGACTTCGCAAGTCAAATAACTTGACATTTTGTCACAATTTACCTCCTCTTCTTCCTCCAGTTATATAGTTGATGATGATGGTAATAGGGGGAGATCTTTCAGATCCTTTTTTCCAAAGGAGGGCCGAACTTTTAAAAACAAGTAAAACAACCCTATATATACGTGAAAAGGAACCCCTCGGTATTGTTTTATGTCGGCGATTGACTTCATCAACGCGATGTGGATCTCGACCGATGCTGCTGAGCCCGATGGCGTTGTCGATTTGACGAGTTCTGACAGCGAGACCGACGATGAAGAGATTGATAAGATAGATATCTCGGACATGGATGTATTCACAGAAAAAGAACAAACGTCTTTAAGAATATATGTGAAAATAGTCGCGTGTGTGGCCGCGTTGGGTTACATAGACAGACCCCCGCAATTCGAAGAGAGTGCGTGGATACAAACATGGGTGGATGAACTAGAGGGTCTGCTTGACGTTACCGATATAAACCACCCTGATAAGGATGCAATGGTACAGCAGGCTATGAAGAGCACCATGTCTTTCCGCAACCTTCTAACTTCTACCACCGGCGTATTGGGCCATAAAGCGTTTTTGACTTCCGTAAAAGAAGAGCTATTGCACAATGAAGATGTCATATGGACAACAGATGCGCTTTACGAGTATGCGCGTACTGTATTAAATCCTAGTTTGGGAGAGAAGGTGATCAAGGGAATCGGTACGTACATGAAGAACGAATTCGGTTTACCATTATAACAATCGGTCGGTCGGAATAAACCGGTCGGAAATAAAAGGTTTTAGATGGCCCGACGTCCTTTATGTTTTTGATTTTTTGACGACATTTGAAAAATTTCAATAAAAAATCCAAAAAGTTTAAAGCTGGGCGAAAATCCAGAGTTTTTGTCACAACATAAGGCGCGCGACAAAAAACGAAAACCATCTTAAAAAAATGAACTCTGTAGAAAAGAAGCAAACGCTTGCCGCCGCCAAGAAAATGTGGGACAAGTTAAACAAAAAGCTTGGCTCGGACTCCGGCGCCTTGAAGTACGAGCACTGGGCTTTTCACGTTATACTTCACGAGGAGAAGAAACCAAGTGTGCAGCTGGTGCGCGGGTTTCATGATTCCGATAATACTCGGAACTCTTGGTCAAGTTCGCAGAAAGCTAGCGACGACTTCAAACTCACCGAACATCGCGGAAAGACATGCGATTTCACATTCCTTGATGCGGAGAGAAAAGCAGAGGAGTTTGGCGGCGAAACCGTCTACAATATGCCAAAAAGACTTCTCAAGAAACTTCGCATGCCATCTTCGAGATCGCACGGTGCAGGGTTCGTCGTGCTGGTTCCTGCAAAATGGTTCGGTGGAAAGGCGAATGACAAAGACATGCACATGGGATGTCTTGCCGATGATTACACTCACTGTGTGAAACATTTTCACTACGATTGCAACTGTAAGTTTGACTTCCGTAGAGGATTAAGCGATGAGGAATTTCTCATGTAAACATATAAATGTAAGCTTTTTAATAGACATCACTTACATGAGCGCGGCGTCATGCTTCTCCTATTTGTATTGCTGACAACAATTCCTTTCGTCGCCTCCGTCACAGTTCATCATTTGCACGCATCCCCTAGAATTATTTTGGGAGAGTCTATCGGTGCTTTTCCGGTTTCGTTTTATTGCACACTGTATGTCGAGTTTCCGTCAGACTCGGGGACTTCTCTTTGCGGATGCGCCGTGATTGGGAACGGAAAGGTGATCAGCGCGGCTCATTGTTTCTCTCGTGTCGACGCCAGTGATGAATCTTACAAAGAGATGTTTAGTACTGCTAGCGTTCGGTTCTACGGAAGTCTTGGTACATCAGTAGCAGGCCTGATTCGATTGCATGCAGAGGATGTGCGTTTGCATCCTAAACACTCTGCTGTCACTCTCAGAAACGATATAGCTGTTGTCAGATTTCAGCTCCCTATGACACGAACGGATCCCGCGAAGGTAATTCTAAACCTCGTGGAAACAAGATGGAACTCGTTGGGCGAGACCGATAGATTGGACGTTGTTGGAGTCGGGATCACTCAGCGGGGATCGCTGAGTGGTCAAGATGCATTTGGTTTGGGAATACCTCATGTGACATACCTTTCGCGAAGAGATTGTGAGAATCCAACAGGCTACGGTGATCTACTAGGGTGGTCCCGCGAGAACCATCTCGGGGACGTGTGCGCGGGACCATTCTCCCCGTGTGTTGATGGGAGGTGTGCTGACAGTTGTAACGGAGATTCTGGGGGACCTCTCTTTTACAAATCTGACAATACGACGACCATCCTAGGTATTGTGTCGAGAGGAGGGAAGTGCGGATATACAGGCAAGGATGGAGGCAGACCGGGGATTTATGTGCCCATTCACAAACACGTAGCCTTTATCACGTCCGACACGACCTGGGACACGCCGCATATCCCGTCTCATTATTTTGCTGCGGGAAGAGAACAAAACCAAGCGGTAGGCATGTCGCTCTCTTTCAGCTTTTCATGCACGTTGGTGATGCTATTACTCTTAAGTATCTAATGTTTATGTCGTAGTTTTAGACAGTAAGTATATATGAATTATACGATCTCGCTGTCACGCGGCCGCGCGACACCGACTAGATGGCGGACACTTTGAAAAGCCGATCTTGGGGAGCTGCTAGGAGCGTAGGAGAGCAAAACGGGGCAACTGAACTTTTCGAGAGCAACAAGGGAAATTATGAGGAAAGTCGTGCATTAGGATTGCCCTTACTCGTGTCATTCCGCCCACCAGAAACTAAAATCATGCGACCAGGTCACAATGCGACCAGGTTTTTAGAGTGGAACGTGAATAACACCCTGTTTCTCAAAGTTCTTCGTTGGGATCCGGGAGATGGAAATGACGATCCAACGATGCATGTCGATTTCGGGTCGTATTTTGATTTTGCTTTAGAGAGTCCAGATGACTACCCTAACTATCCTGAGGACATGGACGAAGTCCTTGGTCCCGAGGATGGCGTGCCCGGGTTATGGAATCGGCGAAACTTTAGGTACCGCATCTTCAAAACAAAGGAGGTGCATTTCCTGTATAACATGGTGATTTGCCAAAGGGACGAATTGCTCGGAGACTTGAATTTTCTACTGGATGAATGGACGCGCCTGGACAGAAACCAATTTGTCTTTTGGGCGAGCCACACAAAGAAAGCGGAACGCTGCTACTTAGACCCTATCAGAAGAATAATGCTCCGAAAATCGATGGCAGACGGTGAAGAACTTCCCGCAAGGCTTCACTTAGACGCTGCCAAGAAACTCAAAGAGGCGCCTTCGTGTGCGGAGTATATCGCATGGCTTCACCAACCAATACTCAAATCGATGCACACGCAAAGAGAAAGTATCACTTCGAGAGTTCAGCGAGGGTTTAACACTGACGCATTAAGGCAGGTTGAAACACTCGGAGCCGACGGTAATAGAGACATTAATAAAAGGAATTCATGGAAACAAGAAATCCTCGCGGCTCAAGTGGCATCGGTTCAAGCGGCAGCGGTTGAAGCGGCAGAGGTTCAAGCGGAAGCGGTTCAAGTGGCAGCGATAGCGCTGAAAAAGGCGCTCATCGACAGGACTGAGGCCTCGTTATGGGCTTTTCATAACGTATTCAAGCCGGAGTGGAAAGCACATGTAAAAAGACTTCGCGATCCACTCGTTATACCAGACGGCTATGAATCAGACGATGACGAAGACGATGAAGAGTCAAGATATTTTCCTTCACCCAGTAAAGAGTCATATCATTGGTCAAATATCAGATCCGGTGGAAAAATCAAAGCTTTTAAGGAGAAAATGACATTCATGCGACTATTATTGAACGAGAACGACACAAGCTTAAGGTTCAGCAAGTTCGAAAATCTAAAAGATACTTTTTTTGCGGGACAAGATGCTTTGGGTGACGACAGGCCATGGGAGGAAATGCGGGATACCTTAGCCAGAATCCTGGACAGTGGACTCTTGGTGAAGGGTCAAATAGGAGGGTTGCAAACTTTCATCGGCACTCGTGTTCATTTCAGACTTTCCTTACTTCTCAGCGGCGGTCTTGTAGAACCCCAGCAGGCTCAAGAAGCGTTCGAATTAACACAATCCGATGTTTTTTTCCCAGCTACGTCCGCTCTGGCTCTTCCAGCAGTTCTTGGTCCCGAAGACGAAAGAACCGCTTTTTTTCGAAATGAATGGGAAATCGGCGGTGACGAAGACCAAAGACATGTTCGGACAGATATTGGTCGTTTCATGAAAGGTGAGCAAGAAGCTGATTTACGTTTGAGAGAATATACCAAAATCTTAGAGCGAGAGAAAACTTGGGGTTATGAAAACTTTAAAAATCTTGTAGACGAAACGTTGCGCAACGATGGAAATAATGGTGGTGGTCGTGGTGGTCGTGGTGGTCGTGGTGGTCGTGGTGGTCGTGGCGGTCGTGGTGGTCCTGCCGCCGATGGTCCTGCCA
>Ga0209711_10003758_pt1 | contig 12638 bp, 6 predicted proteins | sample ArcticOcean_MG_C_7_FD_187441 | JGI IMG/M metagenome (GOLD analysis project Ga0209711, IMG submission 187441) | Marine microbial communities from western Arctic Ocean - ArcticOcean_MG_CB11_88 (SPAdes) (version 2) | ecosystem: Environmental > Aquatic > Marine > Oceanic | place: Arctic Ocean... | reverse complement strand
TTTGGCTAATCCCCTACTCGTCTTCCGCGTCGACCAAGGTGGCATGGCAAGCCATGGTGGCTTTGTGGGCGTACTATTGGCTCTCATCTGGTATGCCAGAAAGCAGAAGTGCGGTTTCCTCGAGCTATGCGATGTCGTGGTCACACTCGCGCCACTTGGCCTCATGTTGGGGCGAATCGCTAACTTTATCAATGGTGAGCTGTGGGGTCGTGTGACAAATGTAAGTTGGGCAGTCATCTTCCCTGACAGTCCCAAAAACTACAGTGTGGCACTGCAAAAATATGGCGCAGAACCCAGGCACCCTTCACAGCTCTACGAAGCCGTCCTGGAAGGCGGACTTATGTTGGCTTATGTGCAGTGGCGCTTCTGGTGCACGCGTCCTTGCGCAGGGCAATTGAGTGGCGAGTTTTTGATCGGCTACGGAATCGTTCGGATTTTAGGTGAAATGTTTCGTGAGCCAGATGCCGACTTAATTTTTGGGCTGAGTCGTGGGCAGTTTTACTCGATCTTTATGATTCTAGCGGGGGCGCTCACAATCTGGATCGTGAGGCGGCGGAGGAAATATTCTCACCTCTGAAAACAGCGATCGCACAAGAAAAAGGAATTAAGCTTTGAGCACAAACCCGTCAGGCACGATTGCGTCCTTGCAGACGACGAGGACGCCGTCGCGGATGGCAACATCCACATCTGACCCGAAATTATCGGGTAACCCAGTTGGGTCGAGCACGACGTTATTTCCTATACGGACATTCTTATCGAGGATTGCATTTTTCACGATGCAGTTTTGTCCGACCCCGTAGTCTGGACGTTTGAGCGCTTTGTTATCTTCAAGATCCTCAAGCGTTTCAAAGCAATCGGCGCCCATCATGACGACGTTCTCAAGTAGAGATTGATCGCGGACGACAGAGCGCACTCCCAGTGTGGAGTGATTGATCTTTGCGCCTGTGACAATACAACCGTCGGCGAGTATCGCACGGTTGATGACGCATGAGTTGATCTTCGATGCGGGAAGAAAGCGCGCGCGAGTGAATATGCGTGCGTCCTCGTCAAAAAAGTTGAATGGCGGCACTGGGTCCGTCAGGCGGATATTGGAGTCGAAGAAGGCTTTAACCGTCCCGATATCCTCCCAATAATCGTCGAAGACGTAACTACAAATCTTTGACTGACCAAGCATAGCAGGAATGATTTCTTTACCGAAATCGGTGGCATCAGTTTTTAATGCTTCAATTAGAGTTTTCGCGTTAAAGACATAGATGCCCATAGAGGCTAGACAGTAATCCTTAGCGCCTGGATCCTTCATTTTGTTTTTTACGCTATCACCAACAGCAAGACCACGAATCACTTTGGGGTCACTTGGCTTTTCGACGAACTCGGTCACCTCTAAATTATCGTTGATCCGCATCAATCCGAGCCCCTCAGCTTGATCAAGACCGAGCGGCTTCGCCGTGATCGTGACATCTGCGCCAGAAGCATCATGCTCACGAACTACGTCCTCCAGGTCCATGCGAAATAGCTGGTCACCCGAAAGGATTACGTAGAGATCGCCTTCACTATTTCCTTGGAAATGGTGCATATTTTGGCGAACCGCATCGGCCGTACCTTGATACCAATTGTCGCTCTTGTCCGTTTGTTCAGCGGATAGGATATCGACGAAGCCACCTGCATAGGGATCGAACTTGTAGGACTCCTGGATGTGTCGGTGGAGCGAAAAGGTATTAAATTGCGATAGAACGAAGATCTGATTAAAGCCAGAATTGAGGCAGTTGCTGATCGGGATATCAACCAAGCGATACTTGCCAGCTAGCGGCACAGCAGGCTTACAGCGATCCCTCGTCAAAGGGCTGAGGCGAGAGCCGCGACCACCGCCCATTATGATACAGATTACTTTTCGTTTTTTCATAGGTCGCTCCAGTATAAGGTGAATGCAATAAGCTTGAAACTTAGAGAGTCTCAGAGCTTATTTGAAGCTTTATGTGTGGAATAGTTGGATATATCGGCCTCGATCGTGCGGGAAGTGTCATGCTGGATGGTCTCAAGCGCTTGGAATACCGAGGCTACGACTCATCAGGCATGGTTGTCTCTGCCGGCAAGGGCTTTGAACAAATCAAACGCACCGGTCGTGTGGTCAAACTAGAGGAATCACTCAAAGAGCCACAACTCGGCGGCAATCTTGGCATTAGCCACACACGTTGGGCGACCCACGGTGATGTGAGTGAAGCCAACGCTCACCCCCATACGAGTAGTGACGGTAAAATTTCTTTGGTTCATAATGGAGTGATTGAGAACTATAACGGAATGAAGGATTTTCTTGCGGGAAAAGGCTATACCTTCCAGTCGGAAACGGACTCAGAAGCACTCTGTAATTTAATCGCTTACCACTACGATAAGGAGCCGAAAGACGGTAAAAAGAATCCTTTCCATGAAGCAGTCCGCAAGAGTCTACGACACGTCGAAGGCACCTATGGGATCGCTGTGGTCTGCCCTGACTTCCCTGAGGACTTAATTGGGGCTCGCAAGGGCTCTCCTCTAATTGTCGGGATCGGTAAGGGCGAACACCTCCTTGCATCCGACGTCAGCGCAATCACCCATTGCACCCAGAACGTCGTCTATCTTGACGATAACGAAGTTGTGCATCTCAAAAAAGACAACTTCTCCATTTCTACTGTCTCCAGTAAGAGCGTCGAGGCGGTCATCCACAAAGTCGATTGGGACACGTCCGAAGCGGAGCTCGGCGACTACGATCACTTCATGCAAAAGGAGATCTTTGAGCAGCCGACTTCGTTGGAGAACGGTATGCGCGGACGTTTCTCCGACGACGGCAGCACGGCGTTTTTCGGGGGCCTAAATCTAAATCCACAAGAGCTCTGTCAGATTGATCGCATACTCTTCCTAGCCTGTGGCACTGCTTGGCATTCCTGCCTAGTAGCAGAGTATTTAATCGAGCGTTTTGCCCGCATACCCGTCGAGGTGGAGTATGCTTCTGAGTTTCGCTATCGCAACGCACCACTCGACAAAAACACACTGGTGGTCGCTATTAGTCAGTCTGGTGAAACTATCGACACCCTCGGTGCACTTCGTGAGGCCAAGCGTAAGGGCTTTCGTACACTCGCGATCAACAACAGCGTCGGCTCGACCATCGCCCGCGAAAGTGATGGTGGAATTTACCAACACGCAGGGTCTGAGATTGGCGTAGCATCGACTAAGGCATTTACTTCGCAGATCATGATCTGCGCCATGCTAGCGCTCTACCTTGGTCGACTCCGCGACCTGAGTTATGGGGATGGTGTTCAGATCGTGAATGCTCTTAAAAAATTGCCCGAGCAAGTTGAAGAAATCCTCAAGCAGAACGATAAAATTGCGGCCGTCGCCAAGAAGTTCGCTAAATATGAAGACTGCCTCTTTCTAGGTCGACAGCTGATGTTCCCTATCGCGCTCGAAGGTGCCCTAAAGCTTAAAGAGATCTCCTATATTCACGCCGAGGGCTATCCAGCAGCCGAGATGAAACACGGCCCCATCGCATTAATTTGTGAAGACTGCCCTAGCGTCTTTCTTGTGACCAGTGGCGAGACGTTCAGCAAAAGCCTAGCCAACGTGCAGGAGGTCAAGGCCCGCAAGGGAAAGGTTATCTGCATCGCAACCGAAGATTGCGACATTCCCGACGGGCTTGTCGATGAAACGATACTAGTTCCCGAATGCCACGAGATCGTGAAGCCTATTTTGATGAGTATTCCAATCCAGCTCTTCAGCTACCACGTTGCCTTAGAGCGCGGATGCGATGTGGATAAGCCGCGAAATCTAGCGAAGTCCGTCACGGTGGAATAGGTCTCGCGTAATAGGTCACTGCGGTAAGTTTCTGTTATTTTCATTATGGGGCTCCATTAAACATCCCTTTTTAGACGCAAAATGCCGTAGTGTAGGTGACTGTAGTTTGCTATATTTTAGTATTACCCACTGTCACCTAACCCATTATAGGAAAAAAAGATGATCACCATTAATTTAAAATCTATCAATTTAACACTGCTTGCTTGCCTACTAGCCTGCTGCATTGTCTTAAGCACCGGTCATGCTCAAGAAAAGCCAAACATAGTTTTCATCATTTCTGACGATGTTGGCTTTGAGGAAATCGGGTGTTATGACGTAATCGATAGAGAATCGATCACTCCAAACATTGACTCTCTAGCAGAAAAAGGAGTGCGCTTTAATACTTGTTATGCACAAGCAATTTGTGGGCCTTCTCGGGCAATGTTATATACTGGGAACTACGCGGTACACACAGGTCAATACGACAATAAACTAAAATATCTCAAATCAGATGCTGAAACTGTTCGCGGGAGGAGGAGTGAACATCGCAATTATTTCCAATCCTTACCATGCTTAACAAAAATAATGAAAGATGGCGGCTATTCCGTTGGCTGGGCAGGCAAGTGGCATCACACTGAAATAGCGGGAGGTCACGTACATAAAGTATCTAAGGAAATAGGAATAGACACCTACATAGAATATAGTTCTAGCCCTAAGATGTATGAAAATCTTATTGGGGAAAAATTGATACCCGATGGCACCTGGGAAAGATCAGCCATCGGCGGGGAACCAATTATTTCACGCTATTGGAAGCCAGGATTCATTAAAAACGGGGAAATGATGGAGACCGACATGAATGATTATGGCCCGGATATTCTTGCTAATTTTATATGTGAGGAAATTAAAAAAGAGCGCCCAGATGACCAGCCATTCTTCCTCATGTATACAATGAATCTAGCGCATAGTGCCCACTGCGTAACACCCTATGAAGTAGCCGCAGGAGCCTCTCCAGATAATACGCACATAAGAAAAGGGTCACCTGAAGGTGCAGAAATATTTAAAAGTCAGGTCCGTTACATGGATGCATTAGTTGGGCGCATCATAGACACAGTTGAAGCGCAGGGCTTAAGTGAGGATACTATAATTATCTATACATCAGATAATGGAACGACGTCTTCAGCCAAAGGAAAGGGTGTTGAATATGGTGTTCACGTCCCATTCGTCCTATCAGGGCCTCAAATAAACATAGCTGGACCTACCGACGAACTGATGGATTTTACAGATATCCTACCCACCTTTGCTGAATGGGCTGGGGTTGACCTGAGTGATGAAAAGTATGACGGGATAAGTATAGCTCCCTTCCTAAGTGGGAGCACCAATGTTACAAAGCCTGCCATCTATTCATTTCCTGGGCCAGCAAGGTTGATAAGAACCAAAACACACTTATTAGAAGCGGTTAGCCCACTCTATGACCAAGCCCGAGGGAAACTATACAAAACAAATGGTTCTTTCGACGGGAAAGGATATGAGAATTTAGCTTTAAGTGATGATTATCTTAAAATTCAGAGTGAATTTGAACAATTGAAAGCAGTACTACCCTCCGTCCTTCCAGAGAGTTTTTCTGATATCATCTGGGAAAGAGAGGAAATGCAAAAAGCTAAGGCATATTTTGACGATGCGAAGCGAAAAAGACTGACCCTATCCTTGCCTAAGGACTATGTTTTTTACGATGACTCATTGTAATATAGTTACAATCCTCTGAGAGTTATTTCTAGTTTCTTATTGTTATTCAAGGATTTAAGTCAGTTCCTGACTGACACAAATGGTTTGTTGACCGATGTAATATCCAAGTGTTAAATAAATAACTACCCCCGATGCGATTTTCATTAATACTCTGCATACTTTTTGTCTCCACACAGGCATATGCTTTAAACATTTACCCTGTAACTGTTCATTCTGAGTATTCTTCCTCCAATCCATTCAGGGGCGTTGAAAGCATCTCTTTACCGACCGATGGTGAGCTGATTGCTAATAACTATTTCACTAATGATGAAATCTTTGATAATGGGGATACTTACAGAAGAATACATCATATACCCGGATCAAGCGCGCAATTTGATGTAAACTCATTCTGGCCCTATAATTCAGCTAATCACACCTTCACTCTCGATATTACTGAAGCGAGCGCTGGCGCAAGGTGGAGGCAAATTAGCTCACATGCAAATGGGTCCACTTATTCGCTTGGGTGGGTAAATTTAACAACAGGCACAAACTCTATTTTTTTAAACGCTGAAGGTAACTACGATCGTGCAGTCATTGGATTCACGACAGAGGGCAGTTTTAAATTCAACAAATTTACACATACTTTCGGATCTCAAAGCTTTGGATACGAGGAAATATCAGTAGCTGTTCCAGAACCTTCCTCATACGCTTGGATGGCTGGTGCATTTGCGCTGTTTCTCGCTTGTAATAGGCGCAGATAGCACAAAGTAGATCGCCCTCTTACGGGGACTTACGCACAGCGGCGTTTCAGAGGGTGTCTACATTTTGAACTGTGTCTATAGACTCGTCTACTTACGGCGTCCCATTTGTTCAAACAAAATAGGCTTAAAGCCACTAATCTTTTTGTAAACAAGGGCATCAGCATCCAAACTGTAATCTCCATTCTGGTAATCACTTAATCCTGGGTCCTCTTTTGTCGCCCAATTACTTTTAGCATTTAACACCTTAGAGTTATCTTTGATACCAGAACCAGAATCTACGTTGCGCTCCATTAGGATATCATCACTGGGATGAAATAGCACATTGTTATACACATAGCTCACCGGGCGAAAAAAATCGTCTTTTTCTTTTTTAGATAACCACGCCTTAAAATCTCTATATTTGCTATGCGGTGTATTTTCTATCTTACCGTTTCCATACTTTTCTAGTACTATTTTCCATGCTTCTATCCAGTGCTCATCTTTTGGCCTAGTGCCTTGTCGATACATCTGGACGCAATCTATCATCAGGTTATTGAAGGTAAGGCACTCTCCCCCACCATTGACATCAATAGCTGACCTATCTGTGGCGACTCCTACATTACGGAAAACGTTACCAGAGATCTCAACACCCCAAGAAAAATTATCGGGATACACCCCAATCGTTGGGATGTCGTGAAAGTAATTGTTGATGATTCTCAACCCTCTACACTGCGGAGTAGGACCAGTCCCGATGTATAATGCGCCGCCATCAAGTTTGTGGTATTTAGGTAGATCATATATCTCATTAAATTCGACTGTAACATCATTTGACTTCCTGATTAAGAGGCCAAAATGGCTCGCGTCGTGTATCTCATTATGAGCAACACGGTGCCCTACTCCATAAATACAAACACCTGCCATTTGAGATTTCTGCTCCCAGCCAAAATCGTGTATATGGCAGTTTACAACCTCATTATCGGCTGGCTCTAGGGTTCTTAAATCCCCGCCCTTTAATCGGATGCCAAATGCCCCTACACCATGCACCTGAGAGTTTAAAACTCGGATAAACTTCCCAGAAGCATCAATCCCTCCTTTCGAAAAGTTTGATAATTGGCATCTATTAATAGTAATCCCTTGGCTGTCATTGATTACAATTCCATGGTTTCTACCGAATGAAAAATTAAGGTCTTCGAAAGTAATATTTGAAGTATTTTTAACTACCAACATTGGCGCCTCTAAGGTAGTAAGCATGAGTCCAGATAGATCCTCATCCCCCAGGAAATAGATTAGGCCATTCTTTCGATCGATCCAATACTCTCCATCTTGATCTATTTCTTCTGGGATGTTCTCAAAATAGAAATGTGGCAAGCGAACCGAATCGCCCTGACATATTGCCGACAGTTCCGGATAGGCTAAAGTAATGTGCCGTTTGTCTAGATCTACTGATTCAATACGATTGTATGTCCACTCCCATGTGGAACTTAAGACGCCATCGAGCCAGATATTTTCAACATCGTGCCAGTATTTCATGCGATCAAAAGCAACTTGAAAGGTGCCTCCACGCCCACCTTTTACCTTTTTAAATGCATCACCAGGATCGATAAGCTTTTCCAAAGTAACTTCTCCTAAGATAGAGGTCTTATCTAATATCGATTGAACCTTTATTTCATAACCTCTTAGCGACCTGGGCTCCGAAGTATAGTGTTTATACAACATGAAAGGACTGGCTTCATTGTAGTTGGGCCATCGCGCCAGTGTCTGCCTCTTATTCTCTTTATAAAGACGTGGCGGAGGGACTCTACCGGGAGGTTCTAGCTTAGGGCCCCAGGCATGCCTTGCATGCTCTCCTAGATCAATCTTCCCATCCCTATATAGATCATAAACTCTTAATCTTTGAGCGACTGATTCATCGACTAAATTACTGAGGAAATTTTCATCTTCGACAGGCCGAAATCGATTTCCATCCAGTGAAGTAGCACCAAGAAACTCAACTTGTTCCCCTCGAGCAGCGCGAATCGTTAGGTTTTTATCAAATCTCCCAAAGACAATCCCCTCGTCTAATTTATAAACACCCTCACGAATCTCAATGATGTAAGGGTTTTCAGGGTTTGTTTTTCGAAGTTTCCGAATGTGATCACGCGCTGATTCTAGATCCCTAAATTCACCATTTGGTGATACCTCTACGATATTCTCCGAGAATAAATAGCTCTTAAATAAGACTAATAGACAAAATATGATAGCGTGTTTCATGATATATTAGTGAAGTTATATGTCTGCCGCTTGTTCAATTGAAGATCAGCTTTGCTTCATTACCTCATCTTGAACTAAGAAGACGAACCCTGAGGTCACGCAAAAAGAAACTGTTTACTTGCCCATAAACACAAAGATCCAACCCGCGGTAGCGGATTGGATCCTGAGTAGCTCTAACTACTCATGAAGTGTTTAAGTAAGCTTAGCTTTACTAGTCCGCCATCTTGAAGCGGTAGAAGCTTGTTCCAGCAGGTGCGCTAACTTCAAAGGTCTTCTGGGACGTCGTTGCATTTGACCAGTCACTTACATCAGAAGTTTCTTCAAGAGTCATCGTAATATCTGCAGTGCCTCCAGATACCTCTATCATAGTTGAGCCCACTCTTGCATCTACAAGAGTCGACTGAATCTGTGAGAGTGTGGGTAGCGCTGCCAGATCAGCTATAGCTGTAGCTTCAGCTGCCTCAGCGGCATCTTTTGCAGCTACAGCAGCGTCGTAGGCTTCTTGAGTAATAGCACCGCCCCCAGTAGAGTAGCTGTAGTCATCCGCATTGGCGTTTACGAAGTAGCTGAAGGTGGAATCCCCCGCGGTTTGGGCGGCAGCATTTATTGCAGCTACGAATGCGTCATTATACCCAGCATCGGTGTCAGCATTATCACCGACGCCATCCGAATCAGAGTCTACACTTTCAAACGGATCAGTTGGGAATGCATCGTCCCGATTTAACACGCCATCACGGTCGTCGTCGATTGTTGCAACACTAACACTGTTAATGCCGATTGTAGAAACACCAGGAAGTGGTGCACTACCATACCTCTTTAAATGAATCTGAATTGCATCCTTGTTGTTAGGTGTCGTGTATCTATTACCAGTGATCACATCGAAGAAGCCATGACCTCCCGGCGAATCATCTTCAGCAGTCAAAGTGGCAAGGAACAAAGGACCAGTAACTTCACTAGTAGCTTTATCCGTGAAGCTGATATAGTAGCTTAACGAGTCATCAAAGCTATCGTAGGACTGGACGAAGGTTAAAATCTGTCCATCCGCGAAAACATTCCAGTCTTTATTGCCGTTTGGTTGAGGTTTAACTTCTCCAACCTCTACAATCTTTACAGGAAAATTTACTATATTACCGTTTACCAGTGTAGGGTTACCGTTTACGTTACCACTGTTGTAGTTGAAGCTAACTGTGGGGTCAACCGACATACCTGTCCATGTTACAGTTGGTGCAGCGGTGTATCCACTTCCAAAATTGGTCATTGTCACACTTTCAACTGCATCGCCGGCACCATTCAATACCACGGTGCCTTCTGCAGTGCCAGAAATTGTGATGGTAACTGGATCTGAAGATGTAGAATCAACTGTGCCCCCATCTACAATAACTATTGCAGGATTGTTAGCATTGGGCTGTCCGTTGCTGTTTCTAAGACTCGATGGACCCTTGAAGTCATCAAAGTTAGTGTGAGTAAAATCACTCATCCAAGTCGTAAACTTAATCTGCCCATTTGGGTTGATAGTACTCTTAACATACCCATCAAGACCACGGGTTGTTAGCATTATATCAGCGGCACCATTTATACCTGCAGTTTTGAATGCAAGCAAATCGATTTCCCATGTAGTATCATGGGAGACTGGCCTGACACGCCTAGCGTTACCACCCTGCCCATTTAAGTCTGTCGTGCCTGGACCAACCATGCTTAAGTAAACCTGACCGTTATTACCATTTTCAGTAATTGATAAAGTTGCTTGATTGTTAGTTGTGTCCGCCACAGATCCTCCATTGGCTAATCCATCTCCAGATTTCCACCATGTATATGCATGACCGTATCCTGATAGACCGCTCAAATCACCTAGGATAGTTCCTGCAGATGTGAAATCTTGAGACCACTCTATAGGATCAGGTGCACTTGCTGGTGTCGCCTGAGCAGTGAAGCTTCTAACCCCATAATTCCAACCACCTGTACTTATCTCTGCAGTAGCAGCTAAAAGAAAACCCACTTGTGTAATGTTAGTAAGAGTATAACCAGGCACCGTTGTCGCAGACTCAGAAGTGTCCACCGTCAAGTTTTGAGCTCCGACCCCATTAGCAGTACCCGTATCAATTCCAGGCATCAATGTCCAAGTCGCACTTGCAGCGTTTTCTGTAAAAGTATCTAATTGTGATTGGTTTGCCCCAGTCAATGCGTTTATATCTATAGCTTTGAGAGTCCCTGCATAATACTGACCGTCCGCCTTCACCATTGCACGGTAACTAGCGGAGGACGCCCTAGTTAACATTGTGTTAGGCGTTGCTAACTGACCTACCAAAGTGTCTGCATCGCCAAATATCAAGTTATCATCCTCTCCTGACAGACTTGCTGTGTCCGCATCAAACATAAATATCGCGGCGACACTAGGACTAATTCCTCCAAGACCAGTAGTCGCTGCTTCATAGTCCTCAGATGCAGGTGCATAATCTTCTGATGCGGGTGCATAATTTTCGTCACCTACTTCACCGACTTGAGCTGTGCCGACTTGCGCTGTGCCGACTTGTGGAGTTCCATTAACAAGGGTATCCGTAATATTGTTACATCTAATGCGGTAACCATTACCGCCGTTAAACGTAACACCAGCCCCCAATTGACCGGCGGAAGCACGATTTACTCCTGTATAAAATCTCGGACCAAAGTAAGTAGAAGTGTTGCTACCCTGTGTTTTTTGGCCACCCGGTTCTACAACCGTTACACCGTCGAAATTAGTTTGTATGCCCGCTCCCCAGGCAGCGCCGTTACCAGTGTCTGTGGTGCCGTAGATGTCGAGTGTAATGTTGTCATTAAAAACTGCAGCGGGTGCTGTAGGATAGGTCCCAGTAGTTGTGACGGAAAAAACTTCTGCAGCATGTGCAGAAATAGAGAATGCCACGGAAGCCGCGGTTAGTCTTAGTATTGAGGTAGTTTTCATAATTATAGGGGTTAAAATTTCAATATACAAAACGTGCATTAGAGATCAAGAGTAAAACAATTGTAAACTAACAGATTGCAGTCAATTAGTATACGTCATTTTGCGCATAAAGGAGGACGTTTTGCGTAGATTCATAATGAGGTTAATGAAACCACTTAATAGGACATGAAGGGCATAAAATCTCTAGCTTCTGCCCTAGCCGCCTGCTAGTAGCAGTACTAACTAGAATCCTCTGGCAGTGCCAGCACGCGCCCCTAAACACAAAGATCCAACCCGCGCTAGCGGATTGGATCCTGAGTAGCTCTAACTACTCATGAAGTGTTTAAGTAAGCTAGGCTTTTCTAATCCGCTAGCTTTACGCGGAAGAACTGACTGTCATCACTTGGATCAAGAGTTACCGTGAATGGCACTGCAGCTCCCAAATCTGACCACGAGCTTAAGTCCTGACTTTCCTCCATTTGCAGACTTACAGTAGCTGAACCATCTGATACTGCTATCAAAGTAGAACCTACTCTTAAATCGATGAGGTCTTGCTCGGTGAGACCGCCTGTAGAGCCGTCACCTACACTGTAGTTATTAGCTGTGAGCCATGTGTCTAAGTTTGTAGCGTTAACCCATGTATCGTTTAGATACGTAGCTAGCGATGCGTCATTAAATCCAGGGTGGACATCATCGCCATCGCCTACCCCATCGCCGTCTGTATCGAGTAGTGGTATGGAAACCACAATCTGGTCAAGTTCAACAAAATCGGTTCCTGCAGTCCAGTTGGTCGCAACCCAACGGAAATTATCGACTGTCGCATCGGATAGACCCGCGATCGTGCCCGACTGCTGCCCTCCATACCCAGTAGTCCAAAGACTACTTTCAAGCAGATAGCTACCATCATCTAGTCCCAAAGTTAGACTGATCGTAACAGGCGTTGTGTCTGCCACTGCGGCAGATACAAATCCACCAATCGCGGTGCCGCGATCAGCACCACTACTATCTGTAATTTGCCCAATTTCTCCGTCTAAAGTGACTCTTGTTCCGGCGGTGTTACCCTGTAAGCGAAGTTGAGCAACCGAAGTGCCTTCAGGATTTCTGAAATTTATAGCAAAAAAGGCATTAGTGCCAGAGAGTTGCCAAGAAGAAAATGTCATCTCCGCTTTTACGGTGCCTCCAGTCAGGCCTAGACCTGTAGTAGCAGG
>Ga0209711_10003755_pt1 | contig 12646 bp, 12 predicted proteins | sample ArcticOcean_MG_C_7_FD_187441 | JGI IMG/M metagenome (GOLD analysis project Ga0209711, IMG submission 187441) | Marine microbial communities from western Arctic Ocean - ArcticOcean_MG_CB11_88 (SPAdes) (version 2) | ecosystem: Environmental > Aquatic > Marine > Oceanic | place: Arctic Ocean... | reverse complement strand
CACCAATATAAAATAATAGGAAATAAATTATGAAAGCTGTAATTTTTGCAGGTGGTTTTGGGACACGCATAAGTGAGGAAACTGATCTAAAACCAAAGCCAATGATCGAAATCGGTGGTAAGCCAATGCTTTGGCACATCATGAAAATGTACTCAAAATATGGCGTGAATGATTTTATTATCTGTTGTGGCTACAAAGGGTATGTAATTAAGGAATATTTTGCTAACTACTTTCTTCATCAATCTGATGTCACGTTCCATATGAGTGAGAACCGTATGGAAGTTCATAATCGAAGAACTGAGCCTTGGAAAGTTACTTTAGTTGATACAGGAGAGTCTGCTCAAACTGGTGGTAGACTTTTGGCAGTCTCGCAATTTCTCAATAATGATGAGTCTTTTTGTTTGACTTATGGCGACGGTGTTAGCGATGTCGATATTGCCGCATCCATCAAATTTCATGAGGAACATGGTAAGCTTGCTACGGTCACGTCGGTTTTTCCTCCTGGTAGGTTTGGGGCTTTAGAGATAGAGGGCTCATCAGTTAAGAGCTTTATGGAAAAACCCAAAGGCGACGGTGGCATGATAAATGGTGGATTCTTTGTACTGTCGCCAAAAGTGCTAAGTAGAATCGAAGGTCCTGAGACTTTCTGGGAGCATGAGCCACTTAAGTCTTTGGCTGTTGATGGAGAATTAATGGCATTTGAACATCAAGGGTTTTGGCAGCCAATGGATACTTTACGAGATAAAACGCTACTGGAAGGTCTGTGGGCAAATAATAAAGCCCCTTGGAAAACATGGTAGCAAACAATGGTTAACTCAGAGTTTTGGAAAGGGAAAAAGGTTTTTTTAACTGGTCATACAGGCTTTAAAGGCAGTTGGTTGTCTATTTGGCTTCACTCGATGGGTGCTGTCGTGAAAGGCTACGCCTTAAATCCCGCAACTAATCCAAGCTTATTTGTGATAGCTGGTGTCGAGCGTCTAATAGAGTCCGAGATTAACGACATTCGCGATTACACCTCGCTTTGTACCAGCATTTTGGATTTTTCTCCTGAAATTGTATTTCATATGGCGGCTCAACCCCTTGTTCGCGCCTCTTATACAAAGCCACTAGAAACATACGAAGTCAATGTTATGGGAACAGCCAATTTATTAGAAGCTGTTCGACAATGTTCATCCATTAAAGTAGTGGTAAATATTACTACAGATAAATGTTATGAAAATAATGAATGGGTTTGGGGTTACAAAGAGACAGATCCAATGGGTGGTCGAGACCCCTACAGTAGCAGCAAAGGTTGTTCTGAATTAGTTACTGCTTCATACAGAGAGTCATTCTTGAGGGATGCTAATATTGGCGTTGCTACTGCTCGCGCAGGTAACGTTATCGGTGGAGGGGATTGGGCCGAAGATCGATTGATACCAGACATTCTAAGGGCCTTTGAGGCGAATACACCCGTGGTTATTCGTAATCCAAATTCCACAAGACCATGGCAACATGTACTTGAACCTCTGTCTGGTTATTTAATGCTTGCAGAGCAATTACTCGCAAAACCTGGAGAGTTTTCAGAAGGCTGGAATTTTGGCCCGTATGACCGTGATGTTCGACCAGTCGATTGGATTTTAGATCAAATGGTTAATGCATGGCCTGGTGCATCATGGAGGCTAGGCCAGCACGATAATCCTCATGAAGCCATACTATTGAAATTAGATGTATCAAAAGCGTCATCTTTTTTAGACTGGGCACCCACATGGGAGCTAGACGTTACGTTAGGTAAAATTGTCAGGTGGCACAAACACTGGATTGAAGGGTCCGACATGAGAGTTGAATGCATTAATGAAATCAATGAATTTACTAAGGATATGAGACATGCAAACAACTGATACTTTGAGGGTTGAGATTGCTGAATTGGTGAGTCAATATGCAAAATTACAGTATGCAGATAAAATATTTATAGCAGGTCAAACCCCTGTCCTTGTTTCAGGAAAAGTAATAGGTGAAACAGAACTCCAATATATGGTTGAGGCGTCCTTAGACGGTTGGCTAACAACTGGGCGGTTTAATGATAAGTTTGAAAAAGAACTTGCCGCCTTTATTGGTATAAAGCATTTAATTACAGTTAATTCTGGTTCGTCTGCTAATTTAGTGGCATTTAGTACTCTAACATCTCATAAACTTGGAGATAGGGCGATCAAAAAGGGAGACGAGGTCATCGGCGTTGCCGCTGGTTTTCCTACGACCGTTAACCCAATTATCCAATTTGGCGCAGTACCTGTGTTTGTTGATGTTGATCTTAGAACTCACAATATTGATGTTGCTCTAATTGAGGCTGCTATTACGCCAAAAACCAAGGCGATTATGTTAGCGCATACTTTAGGAAATCCATTCAACGTCAAAAAAGTGAAAGAGATATGTGATCGCCATGGTTTATGGCTAGTTGAAGATAGCTGTGACGCTTTAGGGGCTAAGTACGAAGGAAAAATGATTGGTACATGGGGTGACATAGCGACGTTAAGTTTCTACCCCGCGCACCACATGACAATGGGTGAAGGTGGTGCAGTCTTTAGTAATAACTCAGAGCTTATGAGTATTGCCGAATCCTACCGAGATTGGGGGCGTGATTGCTACTGCAAACCAGGATGCGACGATACTTGTGGCAAACGTTTTGGCCAAAAACTAGGCTCTCTACCGCAAGGGTATGACCATAAATACACTTATTCTCATCTTGGTTATAACTTAAAAATTACGGATATGCAGGCGGCGTGCGGGCTGGCTCAGTTAAAAAGACTCCCTGAGTTTATAAAGGCAAGGAATGATAATTTCGCTTATTTAAGTGAAAAGCTATCATCGCTGTCTGACTACATCGAATTGACAGTGGCAACAGAAAATTCAGAGCCGTCTTGGTTTGGGTTTCCAATGACCTTAAAAGAGGACTGCGGGGTCGATCGAACGGATTTAACAAAATATTTAGATGAAAATAAAATTGGGACTCGATTGCTGTTTGCGGGAAACCTAACGAAACAGCCATATTTTGAAGGATTAGAGTATAGAGTTGTTGGCGAGTTGACTAATACTGACATTACAATGAATCAAACACTATGGGTTGGGTTGTATCCAGGTTTAAATAATGATCATCTGGACTATACTGTTCAGAAATTAGAAGAATTTTTCGGTGTTAATTTCTAGTTTAATTTACAAGAGAAAGTTTTATGAGTCTTGATGTGAAAGTAAGTGATGAAATTGCGTTGCTGTTGGAAGAGCTGGATATTCGGCACGCATTTGGAGTGATAGGGGCTGGTAATGTGCATCTTTTCGAGTCGATAACGCGCCATGGATACACAGAAATAATTTGTGTTCATCATGAACAGGTCGCAACTATGGCAATGCAAACTTACTTTCGTTCTAGTGGTCGTCTCTGCGCTGCACTTCTAACGACTGGAGGTGGGGTAGCTAATGGCGTAACTGGCGTTGTTTCTGCATGGGCCGATTCTATACCTGGTCTCGTCATAGCTGGAAACGAGCATTCAAAACATACGTCACATGAAAATCCGCTTAGGATGTGGGGTGTACAGGGATATGATTCCGTAGCAATGATGGAAAAAGTAACTAAGTATTCAGTTAGAGTTACAGATCCATGCCAAGCTTTGTTTGAGCTGGAGAAGGCTGCGAAAATTTCTCTCGAAAACCGTTCTGGACCTGTCTGGGTTGAAGTTCCGATGGATATACAGAGTTCAAAACTACCTGTAGACAGCTTAAAGCGTTATCCAAGTAGAACAAGTACGTCTTTTGAACCCACTCCTGGCGAAATTAGTAGTGTGGTAGAGGCACTAAAAAAGGCAGAAAGGCCTTTATTGTGGTTGGGTCATGGTATTCGCTTATCTGGAGCGGTCAACCAGCTACAAGTATTGCTAGATCAATTAGATGTTCCTGCGTTAGTCAGTTGGGCGGGCATTGACATGGTGGACTCGAGTCATCCCCGGATACTAGGGAGGGCGGGTGTCTATGGGCAGCGCGCAGCTAATTTTAGCCTCCAAAACTGTGATTATCTGTTGGCAATAGGAACTCGACTTGCAACTCCCCAGGTTGGATATGATTTAACGGAATTGGCTCGAGGAGCGACCATTGATGTGGTAGATATAGATGCCGACGAGGGAGCAAAGCTGAGCGCGCGGATTGATAATTTTATTCATGCGGATGCTGCAAAATTTATACAAGAATTGCTCAAACATACAATTGATGGAGTCGGCACTAAGAGTGAATGGTTGTCTCTGTGCCATACTTATCAGAGTAAATATCCCTGGATAGGCCCTGAGCATAAGGATACTAAGGGTTTTATAAATTCCTATAGATTCCATGAGCGCTTAAATAAATTTTTAAAACCAGATCAAACCATAGTTACAGATATGGGCACCGCCTTACTCTGCGCACATCAAGTAATGAAACTCTCGCCTGGTCAGCGTCTTATGACGTCAACGGGTTTAGGAGAGATGGGCTATGGTCTTCCTGGTGCAATTGGGGCTTCCTTTGCTAATAACCGTGGAGAGGTGATGTGTCTAAATTGCGACGGAGGCATGATGATGAACTTGCAGGAACTGCAGACTGTGGTTCATCATCAGTTACCAATTAAGATATTTATATTTAATAATGATGGATATCTAATGATCAAACATACCCAAAAAGCACTGTTTGGCAAGGCTGGTTATGTGGGCACCGATAAGGTTTCTGGCATCTCATGTCCTAATTATAGTAAGGTCGCTACCGCATTTGAAATTCCGTCGTATCAAATACGAAACTGGGAAAACTGTGATGAAATATTAAGTCAAGTTCAGGCTACTAATGGGCCTGTTATTTGCGAAGTTTTTATGGATCCTGAACAGTTATTTGTGCCTAAACTTTCCTTGGCAACCAAGTCTAATGGAGATTTAGTGTCTCCCCCTCTTGAAGACCTATTACCTTTAGTTTCACTTGCGGAAATAACTGAAGTCATGGTTGTTCCGGTGCATGCTAAATCAATTGCTCTGCGAGCGACAGGAGAGTAGGACAATGTCGAATAAATTACGTTGTGCGATCTTAGGTACTGGCAATATAGGTACCGATTTGTTGATTAAAGTTATGAGGTCTGATTTACTGGAGTGTACGTTGTTTGCGGGTCGAAATTTTCGCTCTGAAGGGATGCAGAAAGCCATTGCCTTAGGCGTAAATATTTCAGATAAGGGCATAAATGCAATTGTCGACAAAGCGGATGTTATAGATGTAGTTTTTGATGCAACGTCTGCCGCCGCCCATATAGAACATTGGCCTGTTATTGAGGGCCTTGGTAAAATAGCTATTGATATGACACCAGCTAAATTGGGTAGCTTTTGTGTACCGGCTATAAATTCCCAAGAGATATGTGGCAGTGGGGTGAGGAATATTAATATGATTACTTGTGGCGGTCAGGCTTCTGTGCCAATCGCCGCAGCGATCGCTGAAGTACATAATAACATTGAATATATCGAGATAGCCTCGAGCATTGCTTCTAGGAGTGCTGGTCCTGCCACGCGAGCTAATCTTGATGAATATATAGAAACTACTGAAGATGCTTTAATTAAATTTAGTGGTGCCGAAAAAGCTAAGGCTATACTGATTCTTAACCCCGCTAATCCTCCTGTTGATATGCAGACAACTGTTTATGCAAAAATAAAAAATCCTGATATTGTAAAAATAAATGCTGCGGTCAATGCAATGATGTTGAAGATAAACAACTATGTTGCTGGTTATGCACTATTGGTGCCTCCAACAGTGATTAATGATGATATTGTTATGATTACTATTAAAGTACTCGGTGTAGGAGATTACCTGCCTAGGTATGCAGGCAACTTGGATATTATTAATTGTGCCGCTGTTGGTGTTGCTGAAGACATAGCGACTAATGTATTGGAATTGATGTCATGAATAAGAAAATACTTATTAGCGACCCAACCTTACGAGATGGTAATCATGCTGTGCGACACCAGCTTCGTAAAAATGATTTCTCAACATACTGTAAAGCCGCAGATGCTGCAGGGGTTCCTATGGTTGAAGTCGGTCATGGAAATGGACTTGGTGCCTCTTCTATGTTGGTGGGGGAGTGTTCTCTTTCAGATGAAATAATTTTGTCCACAGCTAGGGAAAATTTACAACATTCCAAATTGGCGGTCCATGCTATACCAGGTTTTTGTACTATTGAGCGACATATGGCCATGGCACTTGATTTAGGTGTTGATGTGTTTAGGATTGCTGCGCATTGTACTGAGGCTGATATAACTGATCGACATATAGCGTTTGCTCGCAAACATGGGAAAGAAGTTTATGGCGTCCTAATGATGAGCCATATGGCGAGCCCTGATCATCTTGCTGACGAAGCTTTCAAAATGCAGGGGTATGGGGCTGAGGGGGTGGTTATAATGGATTCTTCTGGACACTATCTTCCTTTTGATGTGTCAGAACGAATCAGCGCGCTCGTCGAAATGCTTAGCATCCCAGTGGGTTTTCACGCTCATAACAATCTGGGAATGGGTATCGCCAACAGTGTGGCTGCCGTTCAAGCGGGGGCAACTATTATAGATGGAAGTGCGCGTGGATTTGGTGCAGGATCAGGTAATGCTCAGCTTGAGGTGCTTGTAGCAGTATTCGAGAAAATGGGATACGAAACTGGGATTGATTTGTATAAAATTTTGGATGCAGCTGATATCGCCGAAAAAGAGATAATCCCTTCATTACCTTATATATCTTCGACGAGTATAGTAAGTGGCCTGTCTGGTGTTTTTTCTGGGTTCATCAAAGAGGTTAATAGCATTAGTGCCGAGCACGGGGTAGATGCTCGTGATATCTTTACTGAGCTTGGTAGTCGTAATGCGGTTGCTGGTCAAGAAAGTTTAATATTAGAGGTCGCTTTAGCGCTCAAAGGTGACAGTAGTGGTGAGGCTAGATGAAATGAATATTAACGTCAATAAACAGATTGAAGAAGATTGCCTTAGTTCTTTAAAATTGCAAATAGGTTTGGTTGAACAACTTAAAGGTCAAAGTATCACAGTTATAGGTGGGACTGGATTTATTGGTACTTGGATTGCTGAATTGGTAGCGATAATCAACGATACGTTTGATGGTAACATAACTCTAGAATTACTTGGTCGTTCGACTTCGCTCTGGGCATCAAAGCACCCGCACCTGTGCAGGGATGATATAATTTTAAGAGTGCAAGATGTGCGCTCACCTTTTAGTATCCGGGAAGATACAACTCTAGTTATTTATGCGGCAGCGATTGCGGATCCTAGCATCCATGCTTCTGACCCCTATAAGGTTTATCAGACAAATGTAGGTGGTATAGAAAATGCGTTGCATGCAGCATCGCGGCTTCCACGTATAGCTCGTTTTCTTAATATTAGTTCAGGATTGGCGGTCGCTGGTTCAACAACTGAAGCCATATCAGAGCGTAATATAGGCATTTTAGATTATACCCGAATTCAGAATATGTATGCCCAGTCGCGTAGGACAGCTGAATCTCTGGCGTGTATTTTTGCTGCACAATTTCGGATACCGGTTATAACTGCGAGAGCCTTTACTTTTATTGGCCCATATCAGTCGGTTGATGCCCCTTGGGCAATAAATAATTTTATTCGCGACACGATAAATGGTAACGATATTCGTATACGTGGCGATGGAAGTACGCGACGTAGCTATTTATATGGAAGCGATGCGGCTGTTTGGCTGTTAAAAATTGCGGTAGCCGGTAAAAATGGCGATATTTACAATGTTGGCGGAGAAGAGGCTATAAGTCATTCCGAAGTGGCCCATGCCTTAGTTAAATTATGTAAAAAGAAGCCTGATATAGTTTTCACAGGTAAGTCTGCATCTGTTGATCGAAAATATGATTTCTTCCCCGATCTCTCATATGGAAAAAGTAGCTTAAATCTTAAGCAGGCTTTTAATATGAAATTGAGCTTAGAAAGATCTATGCTATGGCACTCAAAAAACATACTTAGCCAGAAAGGATGAGTAGTGTTTAATGATAATTTACAACATTTGAAATACAACACAGAGTGCTTAGTCGTTAGGGTTATTTAATACTCTGTATTGGGTATACATTCCGGCTTCGATTGTATATTTAAAAATAGGTTGTGCTTAATATGATATTTGTGACAGGTGGTACTGGTTTCTTCGGGCGAGCTTTATTGCGACATTGGATGGCTATGAAAGAAGCTGGATCATTTACTGAGGACGTTGGGATTTTAACCCGCAGCCCGCAGGCATTTTTAGAATCATACCCCGAATTCTCCAAATTATCTTGGTTGAAATTGTTCAAGGGAGACGTACTGGAGTACTCGACGCTACCTAAAAATATTGAAATTGAAAGAATTATTCATGCTGCGACAGAGTCAACTAATGGAGCGGTTTTGACTCCTTATAAAACGTATAACGACATTACGATTGGCACCATTAATATCTTAAACTTCGCTGTTCAAAGCAATGTACGACGTTTTCTTTTGACTAGTTCTGGGGCTGTTTATGGTCCTCAGCCAGATAGCCTTGATAAAATACCAGAAGACTATTTAGGTCGACCTGACCCATTACTCCCCTCGAGCGCCTATGGGTTAGGTAAGAGCGCCGCCGAGCATTTATGCTGTCTTTACAGAGATAAGCATGGCATTCAGACCGTAATAGCGCGCTGCTTTGCTTTTGTAGGAACAGATTTACCCTTAACCGCGCACTACGCTATGGGAAATTTCATCAATGATGCGCTTTACGGTACCGAAATAAATGTAAGAGGTGACGGAAGTCCTTTAAGATCCTACATGAACCAATCTGATTTGGCCCGGTGGTTGTTGTGTATTTTTGATGAAGGGGCTGCTGGGCATGCTTACAATGTTGGTTCTGATGAAGCTATATCGATATCTGATCTTGCATATCTTGTTAGGGATATAGTAAGCCCAAATAAGCCAGTGGTATTTAGGAATACAGAGAACTGTTTTCAGGGCAGAAATGTCTACATACCTGATATCACTAAATCAAAACGCGAGTTGGGGTTGGTGATAAATATTTCTTTAAGTCAATCGATTCAGCAATTTTTAGATTAATTGATTCAAAATTCCAAAAACGCTGCTCTTTAACACAGTAACCAACGCTAAATTTCAAATCTTAGTTGACTAATTTTAAAATTATACAAACTTTGCAGGCACATATGAGTGCTTGCAGTGGTTAGACTCTTGATGCAAGGCCTTAGCACCCAACTCTTTACCCGTGCCAGATTCACCAAAAATGAGAACAGGGGCGTTAGACTGAGCAACCTGTTGAATGAGCAGTTTAACCTGCTGCATGGGGCGAGTTGCCTAACAATAAAAAATCGGTAATTCACATGGCTCCATCCATACGAGTTGAAACCGTCAAAATACCGACATATACAATTGAGTGCAAGTAAAACGCTGAGTTACTTTGTAACCAAGTGTAGCTGAGACTAATTGACCTTTTGCATATAGTGCATATCCAATGGAATTTTTTCCCAAGACCCACGAATATCTTTCAACATCGACTGAATATTTTGCACAGTATCCGCATCATTTTTGAAGCTGGCTCTGAATAATTCTTTGGTCATATATTGATACAAGGAATATAAATTGTTGGCTAATTCTCCACCCGTTTCCATGTCTAAGCATTCACGCATACCGTTAATAATGGTAATGGAACGAGTGCTTTGTTTACTTCGTAACTCAAAATTGTTGTTTTGGATAGCACCAACAGTCATGCTCATCGCCTCGATTGCACCATCAAATAACATCAACATTAACTGATGGGGTGAAGCATAGGAGGTTTGAGCATCATTTTTAATCTGGCCATATTTTGCCAAGGCTGCGATAGCATTCATAAAGTGTTCCTTCATTACGGTAGATAACACTTATCTTATCGGCAGAAAACACGCAAACATTAACAACTTTGCTGCTTTTTTTAGCGAGCTTTACTTGAACTAATCTGATGCATTTGGGACGGAATCTGAGCCCAGCTTTCTCTCACAGTTTTAAGCAACAATTGAATCTCTTTAATGGCTTCCACGTCAGATGTTAGGTTGGCCTGAAAAAGCTTCTCAACCATGTACTCATATAAATCATGGAGATTACTTGGTAACTCACCATGACTCATATCTAGACAATCTTTTAACCCATTAATCACAGCGATAGATTTGCTAATCATCTTACCTTTTAACTCATAATCTGAACGCGCGATGGCTTGTAATGCAACACCAATAAAAGTTATTGCGCCATCAAATAGCATTAATGTTTTTTCATGAGCAGAAGCAAACTCTGCCTGCGCATCATGTTGAACACTGCCATATTGCTGAAGAGGGGATCGTCTAAACATCATAAAATATCATCATTTAACAAGGAGATCACAACATTAACATTATCATTTAATTTCAATACACGTACATTAACATTAAACCAATTAATCGTTACTTTTCGTAAATGGCAAATTTTCTAATTGCGTTTTCAAATAATCCTGTGTGGATTTCATTTCAGCCATTATCTTATTCATGGTACTAAATTGCTTAGTGTACCTCGCCTCAACAGACGTCATCTTCGTATCCAGTGCCTTTTGGTCGCTGGCTAGCTCTGATGTTGTTTTGGCATAACTGGTCTCTCGGAGCTTAACCACACCATCATAGGCGAGGTAAGTCGCTATTTGGTTTACCAAGTCTCCCGCAATGCCCCTATTGGCAAAACCTATAGTAGTTTGATCATCTGTATTGGCGCTAAACATTTTAGTGATGTCGTCATAATAATTGGTCAACGCCGTACTTAACGTTGTTTGGTTCACCGAGAAGGTTCCACCCTTCTGTAGCGAGATACCGATGTCCATTATGTTGTCCTGGGTAGTGCCCGGTGTTGTACTATTGGTAGTTAAAAAACTACGCATCTTGCTTCTAATGGCCTTCACCGTAGCATCAGTTTTTAGGCTGCCCTCATCCGTGGTTGCAGAGCCAGGTGCAGTAAGGCCTTTTATCACACCTTCAAACGTATTATAGGCATCTACTAAGTTTGTAATGGCTGCTTTGGCTACAGTTGTATCCCGCCCTACTGATAACACCACAGCACTGGCTGAAACCTCCATAAGATCAAGCTTAAGCCCAGGTACCACGGCGTCTATTTGGTTAGTTGCACTAGAAATAGCTAATCCGTTCACGCTGAGCGTGGCATTTTGTGCTCCTTGGATTTTATTACCATCACTTCCCGTTGTAGTATCTACAGTTGAAATGGTAAGCGCAACAGAGCCGTTGGTTGTTCCGCCAATGGTGCCTTTGGTCATCTGCGTATCACTTCCAACGTCACTGGTTATAGTGAAAGCCACTCCACTACCAGAAACAGCAGCAACTGTGATTCCAGATGCAGCATTTACCTGAGCGGCAAGCTGGACAATTGTATTTGCTGAGCTCGAAGAATAGGCCTGTGTATAAGTAGTACCTCCAAAGGTAAATGACGCACTACCCCCATCAACAACAGCAGCACCGAGTGTATAGGTGTCTACCTCCTGTGTGTTTGTGGTTTGTAAACCAAACACAGAGTCCGTAATCGTCAGCGCGTTATCACTGCCCTCAGGGCCTTCAACGACAATACGAAAAGTACCACTACTAGTCTCTACAAGACGCGCAGAGACATCAGCAGTGAGCGCATTGATGCCAGTAACGAGATCTGCCAAGGACGTGCTACCCGCTGCTAAAGTAACCGTTTCAGCTGCGGCTGAACCCACTTGGATGACAACCGTTGCTGCTGATGTGCCGTTCTGATCCACCGTAGAAGCACCTATCCCTGCAGTAGTATCTGCAGTTGACACAGTGAGTCCCGTGGATCCATTGCTTGTTCCACCAATGGTGCCTTTGGTCATTTGTGTATCACTTCCAGCATCTTTGGTAATGGTAAAGGTTGTACTGTTAGTGGCAACTGCAGTCACTGTTGCCCCAGCAGAGCCTGCATTTATAGCGGCTACAAGCCCGTTCATTGTCGTTGCAGAGTCAGTAAGAAAGGACTGGGTGTAAGTAAGGCCACCATAGGCAAATGACACACTCCCACTGGCGTTGACAGCAGAATTAAGCGTATAGGTGTCTACTTCTAGCACTTCTGCAACGGCATTCGTCTGATAAACATCGTTCTGCGCCAATTGACTCACAGTGACCTTGTAAGTACCAGGCTCCGATGTGCTGGAATTAAATTGAGCGTTAAGCTGCGTTGGGGCTGAGTTCGAAAAAGTAGAGAAGTTAAAGTCCCGCTTATCATCTACGGCTTGGAATGCTGTTTGTAGCGTAGTGAGAGAGGATTTAAGCTGAGCCATGCCGGAGACACTGGCCTCGACATCCTTAGTCTTACGGTCAATAGTGGCTTGCTTACTAGCTTTTTCGGCATCAACTATAGCGGTGACTAAGGCTTTAGTATCGAAACCCGCACCAACACCCATAGCATTTAGATAGTCAACTGCCATAATCCCTCCCTTTCCTGACCCCTTTGCAACAGGGCCATAAGTGGCAAGTGTTTGCCGTTATATAGAAATTTCGTTTTGTATCTTACTTAAAGCAAAAATCATGCCACCTTATAAGCGCACTGATTAGTTGATCAATTCAAAAGCAAAAAAAACAGCGTCCAGTTATGTG
>Ga0209711_10003746_pt1 | contig 12660 bp, 12 predicted proteins | sample ArcticOcean_MG_C_7_FD_187441 | JGI IMG/M metagenome (GOLD analysis project Ga0209711, IMG submission 187441) | Marine microbial communities from western Arctic Ocean - ArcticOcean_MG_CB11_88 (SPAdes) (version 2) | ecosystem: Environmental > Aquatic > Marine > Oceanic | place: Arctic Ocean... | reverse complement strand
CTTCGTGAATTTACCGCTTCTCTTAAAAAGGCAATGCCTCCAACACCAGGTAATTCAACAGGATATTGAAAAGCTAAAAACAACCCTGATCGTGCTCGCTCATCGGCAGCCATTTCTATCAATGACTCTCCATTTAATAATATATCACCTGATTCCAACTCGTACCCATTTCTTCCTGCAAGCATATAGGACATAGTACTTTTCCCAGATCCATTAGGTCCCATTATCGCATGAACTTCACCTGCATTAACTGACAACGAAATACCTTTTAATATTTGCTTATTATCAAGTTTTAAATAAGCTTTTTTTATTTCAAGTAATGACATTTTTTTTCCACGTTTTTTTTAATTTATATTTTTAGATATAGTAAGTTGATTAACCAACAGAACCTTCTAAACTTATCCCTATAAGTTTTTGCGCTTCAACCGCAAATTCCATAGGCAACTCTTTCATAACTTCTTTGCAAAATCCGTTAACAATTAATGAAGTTGCTTGTTCTGTATCTAGTCCTCTTTGAAGACAATAAAAAAGTTGGTCTTCAGATATTTTAGAAGTAGTTGCTTCATGCTCTACTCTAGCTGTAGGATTATGTTGATTGATATAGGGTATAGTATGCGCGCCACACTTATCTCCAATAAGCAAAGAATCACATTGAGTAAAATTTCTTGCTCCCTTTGCACTTTTTTGAATTTGGACTTGCCCTCTATATGTATTTTGAGCCTTCCCTGCTGATATTCCTTTTGAGATTATAGTTGACTTTGTTCCCTTGCCTATGTGGATCATTTTAGTGCCAGTATCAGCTTGTTGAGCATTGTTAGCTACCGCAACAGAATAAAATTCACCTACAGAGTTGTCTCCTCTCAGCACACATGAGGGATATTTCCATGTGATAGCAGATCCAGTTTCCACCTGTGTCCAGGATATTTTAGAAGAATTACCCAAACAGTTTCCACGTTTTGTAACAAAGTTATATATTCCACCCTTACCATTCTCATCTCCAGGATACCAGTTCTGGACAGTGGAATATTTAATTTGAGCATTATCCATAGCAACAAGCTCTACTACAGCAGCGTGCAATTGATTTTCATCTCTTTGGGGAGCAGTGCATCCTTCGAGATATGAAACATAAGAATCATCCTCTACAATTATTAATGTTCTTTCAAATTGACCAGAGTTTTGTTCATTAATTCTAAAATAGGTAGAGAGTTCCATAGGACATTTAACACCTTTAGGAATATAAACAAATGATCCATCAGTGAAAACTGCAGAATTAAGTGCAGCATAATAATTATCATCAACGGGAATTACAGAACCAATATATTTTTTAACTAAATCAGGGTGGCTATGAATAGCATCAGATATGGGGCAAAATATAATGCCTTCTTTAGCAAGCTTATCTCTAAAGGTAGTAGCGACAGAAACTGAGTCAAATACGTAATCAACCGCAACGCCAGCTAACATTTCCTGCTCTTTAATTGGAATACCAAGCTTTTCATATGTTTTTAATAGTTCAGGATCAACTTCATCTAAACTATTTAATTTAGGCTTACTCTTGGGGGCTGAATAAAAAAATATTGATTGAAAATCAATCTTAGGATAATTAACCATCGCCCAATCTGGCTCTTTCATAGACAACCATTTTTTATACGCCTTTAATCTCCAGTCTAACATCCATTCAGGTTCTTTTTTCTTTTCTGATATAAACCTAACTATCTCTTCACTGAGACCGAGAGGAGCTTTTTCTGACTCAAGGTCAGTAATAAAGCCGTATTTATATGTACCTGAAACTTCTTTTACATGTTCAATAGTTTCTGTGGTCGCAACCATTTATTTTCCTTTTTAAAAATTCTTAATAAAATTTGTCAATACTTTACTTCATTTAACATAGGTTCTTTTTCTGACTTAATTGGAAAAATTCCTGCAGGGTTCAGCAAATCATCTAAAGAAATATCATTAAGAGAATTTCTAATAACCTCATTAACCTTGTTCCATTTTCCTCCAAGAAAACAAATATTGCTCACCTCACAAAAGTTATCTGAACTATCCACACATGCTGTTATAGAGATTGGACCGTCTAGAGCCTCGATAATTTGTACAACTGAAATATCAGATGATTTTTTATTTAAAATATAGCCACCTTGTGATCCACGTTGAGCTATAATTAATTCACTTTTAATTACTAATAATTTCAATAATTTTTGAACAGTAGATAAATTCAAACCAGTCTCTTTTGATAATTCAGTTGCTGACATTGAGTGACCAGGATTTCTTGCTAACATACCTAAACATACTACAGCATAATCAGTCATTTTGTTCAATTTTATCATTTTAACACCTTTAACTTTAATATAGTACATAATTAGTACTAATTAAAGTAAAAATTAATTTCTAGCTTCGTTTTTTAAAAGATATTTACCTTCATCAATGCCATTAAATATTTCTTCTAAATCAGGATGCTCTAATGGGCCATTAACACCATCATTAACAAGGTTCTGTTGAGAAACATATGCACTATAAAAAGTTTCGGAGTTTTCAGCCATTAAATGATAGTATGGCTGCTTTCTTGAAGGTCTTATTTCAGCAGGGATAGATTGATACCATTCTTCAGTATTAGAAAATTCTGCATCAACATCTACTATTACTCCTCTGAAAGGATAAATTCTATGCTTTACAATGTCGCCTATATTAAACAAAGGATCTTTTACAACTTTAACTTTGTTAAAAGGTTTTACCTTTTTTTTAGGCTTAATTTCTTTATCATTACTTTTATCAAGTTTAGTGTCAGACATTTTTTTACCTTATTGAGATGTCATCAATGCAATATTTGGTTATTAAAACTAAATAAAATTTAAAAACTAAACTTTAGATTTTATTTTAATAACTTGCCTACCTTTATACATACCTGTCTTTAAATCAATATGATGAGGTCTATGCAATTCACCAGTGTCTTTGCTTTCTACATAGGTGTCTGAAGTAAGAGCATCGTGAGACCTTCTCATCCCTCTTCTGGATCTAGTAATTTTACTTTTTGGTACTGCCATAATTCACTCTCGGTTAAAATTTTAAATCTAATAAATCGACTTAGTATATGGTGGAGCTGGACGGGATCGAACCGACGACCTCCTGCTTGCAAAGCAGGCGCTCTCCCAATTGAGCTACAGCCCCATAAACTTTATTGTGCTTGATATCCTTTGACAGACAAATCGTCAAGAGTTTTTATAATTCTATAATATATTATTATCATAAATCTACTATAAATGTATATTTAATGTATAGTTATGTAATATTTAAATAGGGTTTATAATGTTTTTTGGAGAAATTAAAACAGAATTATCAGAGGGAGCTCTTCTATCTTCTTCTTTCATTTTATATGATGAAATCAATAATATAAAAATATCAAAAGGAACTAAAATTGATAAAAAAATTATAAAATTATTATTAAAAAATAATATAAATCAGGTTATGTGTGCAAAACTAGATAAAGAAGATGTAGATGAAAATACTTCTGCTAAATTGATTTCTAAAGCATTAATAGATAAGTCAAGCCCCACAATGTCAATTTCCACTCCAGGACAGGGAAGATGTAACATAGTTGCTGAAATCAACGGTTTACTTAAATACAATCCAAACAAATTATATAAGATAAACGCTATTAACAATGACGTTGGAATTGCTGCACTTAAACCATTAAGAATAGTAAAAAAAAAGCAAATAATTGCTACAACAAAAATAATTCCATTTGCGATTAATAAGTTAATTATTGAGAGAATACAAAAACATTCAGAACATTGTTTTGAAATTCTGCCTTTTTTAAATAAAAAAGTTCATTTAATTCAAACTCAGAATGAAAAAACATTAAAAAAAGTTTTAGACAAAACTCTTTTAGTTACTGAAAGAAGACTTTTAGAATGTCAAATAACTAGCCTAATTGAAAAAAGATGCGCTCACAACGTAAATAATCTCTCAGAAAAAATAAATGAGAGTGTAAAAGAAAATGCAGATATAATTTTAGTTTTTGGAGCATCTGCGATATGTGATAAAAATGATATAGTACCATTATCTTTAAAGAAAAATAATGGCAAAATAATTCGTTTGGGCATGCCTGTCGAACCAGGTAATCTAATGCTTTTAGGAAAAATAGATCATAATAATAAAATTATTTTTGTTTTAGGGATGCCGGGTTGCGCAAGATCTCAAAAAGAAAACGGAGTAGACTGGATATTGTGGAGACTTTTGTGTGGCTTAGATATATCTAACAGAGATATTAATGACATGGGCACAGGAGGCTTGCTTTGAAAAATATTAGTTATTGTGTTTATCATAATCCAATGTGTTCAAAGTCGAGACAAAGCTTAGAACTATTAAATAAAAGAACGAATAATTTTTACATAATTGAGTATTTGAAAGTTAAAATAAACGATCAAGCTTTTAAAAAAAGCATTCAATGTTTAATTTTACCCTATTATGATATAATTAGAGATCAAAATATTATTTTTAAAAATATGAACATAGACAAAATCACATTAACAATTGATCAAATAACTAATTTAATAATAGAAAACCCTATTTTACTTCAAAGACCACTAATAACTAAATACAAAAACAAACAAGCTATTAAGTCTATAATTGGAAGACCTCCTGAAAAAATAAATCTTTTGTTTGATAATTAGAAATTATTTTTTATTTTTTTAAAATTGCTACCTATATGGCTTTCATTCCTAGCTTTAGATAATTCAATTTGTTTTTGACGTTCATTAAAACGTTTCTTTTGACTAAAACTTGATTCATTATAGCAATGATGACAACTTTCACCTTGAATGAAATGATTGTGGCTTTTATCAGCATCATTAATAGGCATCCTACAAGCAAAACACATGTCGTAATCACCAACTTTTAAATCATGTTTTACTGAAACTCTATAATCAAATACAAAACAACTTCCATTCCATTTACTATTTTCTTCCGGAGTTTTTTCAAGATATTTAAGAATTCCACCTTCCAAATGAAAAACATTATCAAAACCAACTGATTTAAGATAAGAAGTAGATTTTTCACATCTAATTCCACCTGTACAAAACATTCCAATTTTTTTATTTTTAAGTATATCTTTATTATTCAATAAATTATTTGATACCCATTTAGGAAAATCTCTAAAGCTTTTAATATTTGGATTAACTGCATTTTCAAAAGTTCCAATTGAAACTTCATAATTATTTCTAGTATCTATTAAAAGAACAGTTTCATCTGAAATAAAGTCATTCCATTCTTCAGGCTTTAAATATTCGCCAACTTCTTTTGTAGGAGATACTCCAGCAACACCTAAGGTAACTATTTCTTTTTTTAATTTTATTTTCATTCTAAAAAAAGGCATTTCATTTGTTAAAGAATATTTTGGCTGCAAATCTAACAAACTTTCTAAACCCCACAATTGAGTTAGTGAAAGAGTTATATCATTTTGGAGACCACAAATTGTTCCATTTATACCTTCATTAGCAATTAAAATAGTGCCTTTAACACTTTTGTTATTAAAAATACCTTTTATAACACTTTGAAATTTAGTTTTATCAACAACTTCAAAAAATTTATAAAACGAAACAACTATTAAAGCTTTATTGTTCGATAAGTTGTTCTGATTTTTATCTAAAAAACTTTTATAATCTATATATGGGTTCATAGCTTTTTGTTTTATTTAAAATTATTATATAACTTTTCCAATTGAGAAAATAAATATTATTTTATACCATTAACTAATTTTATAAGTTAAAAATTAATTAATTAAACATGAAACAATATATATAGTAAAAAGTGGAGTCCATATTATGACTGAGTTAGTTTTAGATCAAATAACTTTAGAAAAAGCAAATCTAATTATTAAAAATGCCATTAATAAAGCAAGAGAAATAAAAATAAATCCTATTATGGTTGTTCTTTTAGATCACAGAGGAGCAATTAAATCATGCTCAGGAGAAGATGGTATTAGTAGTTTAAGATTTAAAATTGCACACGGCAAAGCAAATGGTGCTTTCCAAATGGGAATGGGTTCAAGAGCTCTTTTTAATAGAGCAGAACAACAAGCTTATTTTATTAATGCTGTAAATGCATTAACTGATGGAGCTCTGGTTGCCGTCCCAGGAGGGGTCTTAATTAGAGATAAGAATAACAACATTGTTGGATCATTAGGTATTTCTGGCGATAGCTCAGACAATGATGAAATTGCAGCTGTAGCAGGAATAGAGTCTGCTGGTTACAAGCCCGATATAGGCTAGAAATTTAAATAAGTTAAAAATACCAAAGTATGATGACTGGTAGTGAAAGAAATATTAACAAAAAGCTTATTCCTTTAAAAACATATTTTTCTTTAATTGATCTAGGCTTGAAGTTAATGTTTCTTGCATAACCATCAAAAATTTGTTGAATAATTTGATGTTTTTTTAAATATTGATAATAAAAAACAGCTGTTAAATGTAGTATGATCAAACCGTATAACACAAAATGTAGTACGTTATGCATTTTAGTCCAAAGGGAAACATAATTAGGTGTTAAATAGACTAAAGGACCATCATACATGACATAATCACTTGAAAACAAACCCGAGATCACTAAAAAAAATATAACTAGAATAAAAGTAACCACAGAATAACTACCTAATGGATTTCTTAATGACTGATTATGGTACTGACCAGAAATATACAAATAAACTGCGTGAGGAGATATGACAAAACTTTTAAAAGTCGAATAATATGTCCCAAACAGTCCCCATAATATTCTAAAACATAACAAACCAAGTATCATAATACCAAAATATTGATGAACATCTAATCTATCTAGTTTAGCAGAAACAATAGATCCTATAATAAGTAATATTAGTAAAAAATGAAATAGCCTTAGGCAAAGATCCCATACCTCTATTTTAGATTGATGTTTCATTTTTTTAGTTTCTAAGTATAATTAATGATTTAATCAAAAAGGATTATAGAAGAAAAAAAATGAATTCAAAGTGGAATAATCAAATGATGAATGCTTTTAAAGCAATCATAAAAACAGATGATAATATTAAAGAAATATTTGAAAAATTTGGTTATCCGGAAAATCGCTCAATCCCTGAAGGTTTTGAAAGCTTAACTAAAATTATAATAGGACAGCAAATTTCTACAAATGTAGCAAAAAAAATATATACTAAACTTAGAGATAAAAATATTTTGAATGAAAAAACATTATCAAAAATGTCTTATGAAGAACTAAAATCTTTTGGGCTGTCATCTCAAAAATCAAATTATATCAAAAATTTAGCATCTTTGGTCCATAAAAAAGAACTTGATTTAACAATACTTAGTAAAATTAATAGCGATGATATAGATGAAATATTAATTAAAGTTAAAGGAATTGGAAAATGGACAATTAATAATTATAAAATTTTTGCTCTACAAAACGTCGATGCTTGGCCTACAGCAGATTTAGCTTTACAAGAAGCGATGAAACTAATTAAAAAACTTTCCTACAGGCCTGCTGAAAATGAAATGGAAGTTATTGGAGATAAATGGAAACCTTACAGAGGAGCTGGAGCTCTTTTTTTATGGCATTATTATAATTCAATAAAATTTAGTAAATAGAAGTTAAAAATTTTTATATTATTAGAAAGAGATCACTTTTAATGATTAATAAAACTAATCTTAATCAACTTATAAAAATAGCTCGTAAATGTTCTGATTGTGCAATGTTACACTTTAACAAATTAGAGCAAGGCACAATTAATTATAAAAAAGATTTTTCGCCTGTTACCGAAGGGGATATTGCGGTTAACCAAATAGCAGTTTCAGAAATTCAAAAAATATTTCCTAAATTAATTATTGTTTCAGAAGAATTTGAAAAATCACAAGAACAATTTAATAACGACAATATTTTTTGGCTTATAGATCCCATAGACGGTACTAAAGAATTTATTAATGGATCACCTAATTTTACAGTAAACTTTGCTTTAATTAAAGATCAAACACCTTTTTTTGGTTTAATTGCTCAACCGTATACAGGAACTATTTGGTTTAACTTTAATAAAAAAGCATGGAAATTAGAAAAAAATCAAAATTTAGATCATGCAAAAAACATTCATTGTTCTGATGTGAACCTAAAAAAGTTAACTATTATAGCTAGCTTAAATCATAGAAATAAAGATTTAGATAATTGGATAGACTTAGTAAAACCTGCTAACCAAAAAAGTTTCGGTTCCAGTATAAAATTTTGTGTTTTAGCAGAAGGAAAAGCAGACTTATATCCTCGTAACACTCCAACTATGGAATGGGACATAGCGGCTGGACACAGCATTCTAAAAGCAGCTGGAGGGAATATTGTATCTGAATCCGGAATGCAAATCCAATATGGAAAAGTAAACTTTAGAAATAAAAATTTTTTAGCTTATGGGAAAATAAACAGTAGATTGCCTTCTTACTTTTTAACTGGATTAAATGAATTTGACAAAAATAAATATAAACAAGATATAAACTTTGCGGTTACAGCTATTAAAAATAATAAATTAGTAGTTTTTCCTACAGAGACAGTTTATGGACTTGGTGCGATAGGCAATAATAAAACAGCTATTAAATCAATTTATGTTGCTAAAAATCGCCCTTCTAATAATCCTTTAATTGCTCATACTTTTAATAAACAAGAAGCTGAAAAAATTGTTGATTTTACACAAACTGCTCATTTATTAGCAAATCAGTTTTGGCCAGGCCCACTTACAATAATATTACAAGTTAAAAAAACTGCTCTATCATATCTTTTATCTCAAGGAAGCAGCACACTAGCTGTTAGGGTTCCTTCTCATCCTATCGCTTTAGATATACTAGAAAAAGTTAAAATTCCCATTCTTGCTCCTAGTGCAAACAAATCAGGCGGAGTAAGTCCGACTTCAGCAATTCATGCAAAAAATGACTTTGGACCTAATTATCAAGGTAAAGATTGGGAACTAGAAAAAATTTTAGATTATGGAGATTGTGAAGTTGGAATAGAATCTACTGTTGTTGATTGCAGAGGAGAAAACCCAATTATATTGAGACATGGGACAATAACAAAAAACATGATATCTAATGCAACTAATACTAAAGTATTAACTTTAAATAAAACCAGAAAGCTTATATCACCAGGCCTATTGCAAAGCCATTACTCACCTAATGCAGAAGTTTTTTTAAATCAAAAAAAAATAATCCCTAATAGTGGATTGTTAGCTTTTGGGAAAGTTCCAAAAATATTGCAGAAATATGAAAACTTGTTTAATTTAAGTTCTAATGGAAATTTAATTCAAGCAGGAGAACTTTTATATTCAGGATTAAGATTTCTAGATGCTACTGGAATACAAAAAATTCAAGTTATGCCTATACCTAAAACAGGCATTGGAATTGCTATAAATGATCGTTTAAAAAGAGCATCACATAAAGATTAAAACAATATTTAAATAGGCAAAAAATGAACAGCATTAATATAGAAAATAATCTTAAAAGCTTACAACTTCAATATCCACCTATTTTTAATAAAATGGATCATGAAAAATATGTAAATGATTGGAGAGAACAATATGTTGGAAAGACCTACGCTGTATTGAGACCATCTAATACAGAAGAAGTATCCAATATATTAAAATTTGCATCTGAAAATAATATAACAATTGTACCGCAAGGTGGAAATACTGGATTATGTGGTGGAGCTACACCAGACAAATCAGGTAATTCTATAATAATTTCATTAGAAAAAATGAATAAAATTCGTTCATTTAACAAACAAGCAAAAACAATCACAGTTGATGCAGGCGTTATATTGTCTTCAATTCATGAAAAAGTTGAACAAGAAGATTTATTCTTCCCACTAAGTCTAGGTGCGAAAGGTTCATGTATGATTGGAGGAAATTTATCAACTAATGCGGGAGGGGTTAACGTTTTAAAATATGGTAATTCCAGAGAATTATGTCTTGGATTAGAAGTGGTTTTACCTGATGGGAAAATAATGAACCTTCTTACTGAATTGAAAAAAGATAATACTGGTTATGACCTAAAAAATCTATTTATTGGCGCTGAAGGTACTCTAGGGATTATTACCAGGGCAACCTTTAAGCTTTTTCCTTTACCAAAGAAAATAACTACTTTTTTTGTTGAAGCTAGTACAATATTTAACGCTTTAAAATTATTAAATGTTTTACAATTAGAGTTTCCAGGCTCCATTGAATCTTTTGAAATAATGCCAAATACCTTTTGGGTTGTTGCTAAGAATAACATCGACAATATAGTGATGCCTCTAGAAAAAATACCTGAAATGGGCGTATTAGTTGATATTTCAAGTTATTCTAACATAGATATTAGACAGAACGATAAAGGAGAAATTCCTATCATAAATAAGATTGAAAATATCTTAGCTGAATGTCTGGAAAATAATTTAATATCCGATGCAACAATATGTAGTAATGAGGCACAAAGTAAAGCTTTATGGTCAATAAGAGAAGCTGGAGCAGAATCAGAAAAAAAAGAGCTTAAAAAATCTAATTTAATAAAGTGTTTAAAACATGATATTTCGTTACCTTTAGAATCAATTGAATCTTTCCATGAAGAAGCTCAAAAAATGATAAATAATTTTTTACCAAACCTGAAAACAATTTTTTTTGGCCATTTAGGAGATGGGAATCTTCACTATAATGTTTTTGGTAATGGCTCTCTTCCTGATGGATTTAACGGTAAAAGTATAGAATTAACAGAGAAACTATATGAAATTGTTCATAAGTATAACGGATCGTTCTCTGCAGAACATGGAATTGGTCAATTAAAAAAAGAAAGTTTAAAAAAACACAAAAACAATGTTGCCTATTCTTTAATGCAAACAATTAAAAATCAAATAGATCCAAAAGGAATAATGAACCCAGGAAAAATTTTATAAATTACAACTGTTCTTAATTGTAAAATATCTATAAATTATTCTTATTGTTCTAAAAATAATATGTCAGGGAAAAAATGAGATTTTTACAATTATTTTCTATTTTTATATTTTTAACTCTAGGAAATGCCACGGCTCAAGAAAAGATTTCTAATTCATCTAAAGACATCACTTTTACAAGTGATAATTTAGAAGTGGATGAGAAAAATAATATAATGATAGCTACTGGCAATGTTATAATCATTAATAAAAACCGAAAGCTCACTGCAAAAAAAGTTACCTATAATCAAAATACAGATGAAGCTATTGCTATCGGAGATGTGGTTATAACTGAAGAAGATGGTTCTTTTTTTGAAACTAATAAAGCAACTCTAACTAATGAATTTAAATCAATAGTGGCAATTCCTTTATATGGAAAATTGGCTGATAAATCTTCAATAAAAGCTAAAAGTTTTAAACGTAATGATAAAGGAGAAAGCTTCTTTGATGAAGGAGTTTATACAGCTTGTAATTGTAATATAAAAGAAGGCGAAACACCAATTTGGCAATTACAATCAAACAACATAAAACATGATCCAATTAGTAAAACTATTTATCATAAACATGTGAAGATGAAAATATTTTCTATTCCTATATATTATCTCCCTTATATAAGCCATCCTGACTGGACAGTAAAAAGAAGAACTGGACTTTTAACTCCTGTATACGGCTATTCAACGCGAAATAGATTTCATGCAAAAATCCCTTATTATTATGCGCCTGAAAATGACCCTACATGGGATATGACCTTAACATCTCACCAATTTGGTAAAACTGGGCACGCTGACAACTTCAATTTCCGTAAAAAATACGAAAATTCATCAATTGAGACAAACTTAATTAAAGGAAATTTAGACACTTATTCAAAAGATGGTGATGATGTTTTTGGAATGACTTTTTTTCTTGATGCAACTATAGGAAATCAATGGGATGTAACAGCTGAAGGTAAATATAGTGATCAAGATACCTTTATGAGAAGATATGGATTTGATAGTAACTCTTCATACAAAAGTTTTGTTGAGTTAGAAAAAGTAAAACAAAACTCAATTTCAACCATTGAAATGTTTAATATTGAAAATCTTGATGAAGGGAAAAATTCTAATAACGAACCAGTACTAGCCCCAGGAATATCTCATCATATTTTTGACAGTAATAAAGATTATAATTATGATATAAAAATCAATGCCCATTCTGTTTATAACGATGAATATTATGATATTAAGCGATGGTCAGCATCAGGCAGCTTCAATAAATCAAAAGAATTTAGTAACATTCTATTTGAAGCAGAAGCTAATCTAGGATTGGATTTGTATTCTATTCAAGGAAGACCTACTAGTGATACAGATGACAATAAATACATAGATCGTCCATCTGCTGGCCTTTCAATTGCTGCAAGCAAACAATACTTAACAAATTATGAAAGCTTTGGTTTAATTTTAGAACCAAAAATTCAATTAAGTTCAATGTTTTCTCCTGATAGAACTGATGAAATACCTAATAGGGATTCATCCGAGTATAGATTAGATCCAACTAATTTATTTTTAACTAATCAATACCAAGGAAGAGATAATATACAGAATAATCAAAGAATAAATACAGGGTTAACATCATCAATTATTTCAGATAATTTTGGGGACCTAAATTTTTTTATTGGCCAAAGTCAAAAAATAGGTGGAACCGAAAAAAATATTAAGACACAAAACCAAAACA
>Ga0209711_10003741_pt1 | contig 12679 bp, 10 predicted proteins | sample ArcticOcean_MG_C_7_FD_187441 | JGI IMG/M metagenome (GOLD analysis project Ga0209711, IMG submission 187441) | Marine microbial communities from western Arctic Ocean - ArcticOcean_MG_CB11_88 (SPAdes) (version 2) | ecosystem: Environmental > Aquatic > Marine > Oceanic | place: Arctic Ocean... | reverse complement strand
TTAAAATAAACGTACATAAAATATAAAATGTAAGCCCTACAACTAATGCTGCTTTAGCACCTGTAGCCGATATTTTCTTTAAAAAGAACCCTGCTAACATAATAGAGGCAATTGGAATGAAAAAGATTCCATTTAACTGCTGTAACAGTTGATATAATCCATCAGGTGCATTAGCAACCATAGGTGCAACCATTATCGCAAAAACTGCTAAAAGAGTAGACGTGATTTTTCCAACTTTCACCAACTTAGAATCACTACTATTTTTTCCAAAATGCCTTTTATATATGTCAATACTAAATATGGTTGCGGCACTATTTAAAACACTATTAAATGTACTCAATACCGCTCCCATGACTATTGCTGCAAAAATTCCTACTAGACCAACGGGTAATAATTTTTTAATCAATTCTGGATAAATCATATCCTGATTATCAAAGAATGACTCTCCATAATAATAAAATGCAATTACACCTGGAAGAATAATTATAATTGGCACTAAAATTTTAAGCACTCCCGTATAGAGTAACCCTTTTTGTGCTTCAACTAAATTTTTAGCTCCCAAAGCCCTCTGAATAATAGTTTGGTTCATGCTCCAAAAATATAATTGATTAATTATTAAACCAGTAAAGAGCACTTCAAAAGGTAAAACGGAATCTTTAGCGCCAATTACATTAAATTTTTCTGGCGCATGTTCATAAACTTTCATTAATCCAGATAAAGGGTTTCCATCACCTATACTTACCAATGCAATTAAAGGAATTGCAAGTCCACCTATTAACAAACCATAACCATTAATAGTATCGGATACAGCCACTGCTTTTAAACCTCCAAAAACCGCATAAATTGAGCCTAAAAGGCCAACTGCAATAATAGTCATCCAAAGTCCTTTTTCTTTTGAAACCTCAAAAACTTGAGAGATGTTAAAAATACTTTCTAAATTAATAGCTCCGGTATATAATACAATAGGTAATAGTGTAACTACAAACGACACCATCAAAAATAGGGCAACTAATGTTCTTGTAGTGCTATCAAATCGTTGTTCTAGAAATTGAGGTATTGTAGTTAGCCCCATTTTTAAATATTTTGGAACAAAGTAAATTGCAGCCGCTACTAATGCCAAAGCAGAAGTAACTTCCCATGCAATGATAATAAAGCCATTCTTGTAGGAAGATCCATTCATGCCAATTAAGTGCTCTGTTGAAATATTTGTTAGCAACATTGAACCAGCTATAACAACACCTGTCAAACTTCTTCCTCCAAGAAAATAACCGTCTTGTGAGTTTAAATCTTCTTTACGGAGCTTGTACCAAGAATATATGGCAACAAAGGCTGTGAATGCAACAAAAGTAATTATAGTATACATAGTTCTTACTTTATTTAGTTATAAAATTTCAGCCAGTTTGACTGGTCTATTTTCTGCAAGGGATTTCTTAGCTGCTAAGCCAATCGCCAAAGACATGATGCCGTCATGCCCAGTAGTTGGTGGCGCTTCATTATTTTTAAGACATTCAATAAAAGCCCTCATTTCGTTAAAATAAGAGTCAGCATATCTGTCCATAAAAAAATCTAAGGGTAATGCTGTGTGGACACCATTAGAATCATAATGAAAATTGTTGTCATGCAATTTATTCTCTGAACCACACATTCCGCTATCTCCAAAAACTTCAAGTCTTTGATCATAGCCATATGCAGCTTTTCTACAATTGTCTATTACAGCGATGGTTCCATTTTTAAAAGTGAGTGTTGTAACCGCTGTATCTATATCACCAGCTTTTTCAATCTCTGGGTCTACAAAAACAGCTCCGGTTGCATAGACTTCTTCCACTTCATGATTGACCATAAAACGCGCCATATCAAAATCATGAATTGCCATATCTAAGAATAGACCGCCTGAGACTTTTATATAGCTAACAGATGGTGGCCCCGGGTCTCTACTTGTTATTTTAATAACTTGTGGTTTTCCAATTTTTCCTTCGGATACTATTCGCTGTACTTTTTTAAAGTTGGGGTCAAAACGCCTATTGAAAGCAATCATTAATTTTACGCCTGCTGCTTCAACAATCTTTATAACTTCTTTTACAGTCTCTAAAGACAAATCCATTGGTTTTTCACAAAAGATTTGCTTACCAGCTTTAGCTGCTAATATAATATGATTGGCGTGAAAATCTGTTGGCGAACAAATAACTAAAGCTTCGATCTCTTTGTCGTTAACCATGTCTTCAAACTGGTCATACACTTTTGATACTCCAAATTTTTCAGCTAGTGTATTTGTATTTGGATTTATGTCTGATATAGCTACAACTTCTGCATCTTGAAACTTGGTAACCAAGTTTTCTAAATGAATGCTTCCCATTCTTCCAACACCAGCAATACCGAATTTAATTTTATTCATTTTTTATGATATTAGAATTTTCTAGACCAGCTTTTTGGCCAACGTTCGATAACTACTTTTGTTTGTGTAAAAAATTCAATGGCGTGCCTTCCCTGACCATGTAAATCTCCAAAGAAGGATTCTTTCCAGCCAGAGAAAGGGAACATAGCTACCGGTGCAGCTACACCAATATTTATACCTATGTTACCTGCCATTGCTTCACTTCTAAACTTACGAGCTGATAAACCATCTTGAGTGAAAATACATGCCATATTTCCATATCTTCCCTTGTTAATAAAATCTATTGCAGTGTCTAATTCATTAAAATCAATTAAACTCATTACGGGTCCAAAAATTTCAGTTTCAAAAATTTCACCTCCCATAGGCACATCGCCTAAAATAGTTGGTCCAATAAAATTTCCTTTTTCAAGTCCATCTAATTTCGGATTTCTTCCATCTAATAATAATTTGGCACCTTCATCTACACCTTTACCTATTAAGTGCTCTATTCTTGTTTTACTCTCCGGTGTAATAACAGGTCCCATTTTGATTGACTCATCCATTCCATAACCTATAGAATGAACTTTAGCTGCTTCTACCAACGATTCTTTAAATTGTCCATTATCACCAACAGGAACAATTACAGAAGCCGCCAAACAACGTTGACCAGCACAACCATATACTGAATCGATAATGATTTTAGTTGTCATTTCTATATCTGCATCTGGCATAATAACCACAGGGTTTTTAGCACCTCCTTGTGCTTGTACTCTTTTTCCGTATTTAGCACCTTCAGAATAGATATATCTGGCTACATCTGTAGAACCTACAAAACTAATTGTTTTTACTTTCGGATGTTGCAACATTGCATCTACAGCATCTTTTCCTCCATGAACTAGACTTAATAGCCCTTTTGGTAAATCCATTTCTTTATCAATCAAATCAAATACATATTGCATTGTCATCGGCACCTTTTCTGATGGCTTTATTACAAATGCATTACCTGTTGCAATAGCGTATGGTAAAAACCAAAACGGAATCATACCCGGAAAGTTAAATGGTGTAATACACCCAGAAACTCCTAATGGCTGACGTATCATAAATTCATCAATACCACGTGCTATGTTTTCTGAGAACTCCGTTTGCATCAATACATGCGAACCACAGGCTACTTCTACATTTTCTATTGCACGTTGTAATTCACCTAAAGACTCTCCGTATGTTTTACCACACTCTTCGGTAATCAATTTTGCGATTTCTTCTTTATGATTTTCTAACAATGTTTTCAGCTTAAATAAGGGCTGTATACGTTGCATTGTAGGCACGTCTTTCCATTCTAAATAAGCCTGATGCGCAAACTCAATAGCCGCATTCATATCTTGTGCAGTTTCTTCACCAAAAGGAACTTTACTGATTACTTCTTGATTTGCAGGGTTGTGCACATCTACTGATTGGCTCGATTTGCTGGATGCCCATTCACCGTTTATATAGTTTTGTAATACTCTCATCTTTTAATATTTATTAGGTTTAATGTATTGTTTTTGACGTTTTATATCTTCTACATATTGTAATCTTACTTTTTGAACATCTTCGGATATCGAGACTTCAGGAACGGGTACATCCCACCAAGAGTATGCATAACCAGCTAATTTTCTATCACGAATAGTCTCCACATAGATGACTGTTGTTCTATCATTTGTTTTAGCTTTCGCTAAAGCCTTGTTGTACTCTTTAATCCCTTTTGGTTTATAGACGATAGCTCCAAGGCTTTCTGCATTTTTAGCTAAATCTACTGGCAAGAAATCACCATCTAATTGACCTGTTTCTTTATTTCTATACTTAAAATGTGTTCCGAAACCTTCGCCACCAATACCATTTGAAAGTCCTCCAATACTCGCATAACCATTGTTATTGATTAGAATCATTGTGATTTTACACCCTTCTTGTATTGTTGTAACCAGATCTGAGGGCAACATTAGATACGTGGCATCACCACACATAACATAAACCTCTCTATCTGGATCAGCCATTTTTACACCTAATCCTCCTGGGATTTCATAACCCATACAAGAGTTACCATACTCCGAGTGAAACCCTTTCGGATTTTTTGTTCGCCATAATTTGTGTAAATCACCCGGCAAACTACCCGCAGCACATAGCACTACATCTTTATCATCAATAAAATTATTTAACGCTCCTATATATTCTGATTGTACAGGATTATCTTCATCTACAGGTTCATAGGCGGTAGTTATAATTTTATCCCATTCTATAGTATATGCTCTTACCCTTTCGGTATATGCTGTATCTGTTTTATAATTACTTAACGCTTGTTGTAACACTTCTAATGTTACTTTAGCATCGCCTTGTAACGGAATGGCACTTTGTTTAAAGGCATCCATTTCTGCAATATTAATATTGATAAAAGTTACATCAGGATTTTGCCATGCAGATTTTGATGCAGACATAAAATCTCCGTAACGAGTTCCAATACCAATAACTACATCAGCCTCAGCAGCAATTTCATTAGCTCCCTTTGTTCCTGTTCCACCTAAAGCACCCAAATTCAATGGATTTTGGTAATGTAATGTTCCTTTACCAGCATAGGTCTCAGCTACTGGTATGCCATTACTTTCAGCAAATTCTTTTAAAACAGTTTCTGCTTCTGAATACAAAACACCACCACCAGCAATAAGCATCGGTTTTTTGGCATTCTGTATCGCTTCAACCGCTTTACTTATTAAATATTTATCTGGCGTAGGACGTGCAATATACCATACTCTTTTTTCAAAAAGTTCTTCAGGAAAATCATAGCCTTCTGTTTGCACATCATGTGGTAATGCTAATGTTACAGCACCAGTTTCAGCAGGTGAAGTAAGTACGCGCATTGCTTCTAACAACGCAGAAGTTAACTGTTCTGGTCTATTAATTCTATCCCAGTATTTTGAAATTGGTTTAAAACAATCGTTTGCAGAAATATCTTGGGAAAAGCCACTCTCTACCTGTTGTAACAAAGGTGAAGCTGTACGTTTTGAGAAAAAATCACCCGGCAATAATAGCACAGGCAACCTATTAATAGTCGCTCCGGCTGCAGCCGTTAACATATTTGTAGCCCCTGGGCCGATTGAAGTTGTACACACAAAAGTCTGCATGCGGTTCTTCATTTTGGAATAAGCAGCAGCGGTGTGAACCATAGCTTGCTCATTTCTAAATTGATAATATTTAAAATCTGGATTATGTTTTAATGCTTCGCCTAAACCAGCGACATTACCGTGACCAAAAATTCCAAAACAACCCGCAAAAAATGGCATTTCAACACCATCTCTTTTCACATATTGATTTTTTAAAAATTCAATAGTAGCTTGTGCTACCGTACGTCTTTTTATGCTCATAATTAGAATCCTCCGTTATTGTTTATAAACTGAATAATTTCATCATAATAAGGTGCATAATTACAGCATCCTTGTTTGGTTACTAACCAAGCTCCACATGCATTTGCCAAACGTAATGATTTGTAGGTATTCCACCCTTTTATATATCCATAAATAAATCCGCCTGCAAAAGCATCTCCTGCTCCTAAAACATTGATTACATCTACTGCAAAACCTGGTATAGTTTCTACACGTCCATCTTGATGATAAGCTATAACCCCTTGAGGTCCTGTTTTAACTAACAACAGTTCAACACCTTGTTTTAATACCAGTTTAATAGCTTCACGTAAATTTCCTTTTATTGTAGGAGCAGATATTGAGCTGTCTTTAATTTTTACCTGATCGACATTATCTAAATACATGGCCAAGAGTTCTTCTTCTGTGCCTATTACAACATCAGTATATTTTAAATATTGACGCATTGTTGTTCCAAAAGCACGTACATCATGCCAAAGATTGGCTCTAAAATCTATATCTAAAAAAACAGGAAGTCCTAACTGTTTTGCTTTCTCAGAAGCATAAAACGCAGCACTTCTTGTGGGTTCTACAGCTAATGCAGTACCAGTCATTAAGAATGATTTATAGTTTAAAAAATCAACCTGATTAATATGGTCTATAGTTATTTTATTGTCTGGTGCGTTATCTCTATAAAATACTAGAGGAAACGTTTCTGGCGGTTGAATACCACAGACTACTGCTGTACTTGTAGTTCCATTAATAGTTTGTAAATGTGTTGTATCTACACCTTCTTTTTGAAGTGTGTTTTCGATAAAACCTCCTATTGGATCTGGCCCTACGGCAGAAAATAGTGCCGTTTTTAATCCTAATCGTTGTGCGCCAACAGCAATATTTACAGGCGAACCTCCTATCGCGGTTGTTAATTCTTTTATGTCATTGAACTCTGCACCTATATTTTTTGAGTAAAGATCTATAGATGCTCTTCCAAATGTTAGTAAATCGAAGCTCATAATTTTTTTAGTTTTTCATTCGTATTCATTTTAGCATTTACCAATGGCAAACGTTTATCCTGTCCACTCCATGAATCATAAATCCACTCATGGTCTGTATCTGTTGTATTGGCCAATGATTGATCTGTACCTGCTAAAAAATTAAGATAATAACAATGAAAGCCATGGGCAGCAACTACTGGGTGATATCCTTTAGGAATTAATACTACATCATTATGGTTGGCTCGAACAATTTCATCTAATGAATCGTTATCGTTTTTAGTATAAACTTGTTGTATAGCATAAGCCTCTGGCCTTTGAAACTTATAAAAATAGGTTTCATCTTGTTGGGGTTCTAATAAATCTCCTTGTGTATTTTCTATCCGCTCATCATGTTTATGAGCGGGAAAAGAGCTCCAATTGCCAGATGGTGTATATACTTCTCTTGAAACAATTCGACTACAACCAAATCCTGGAGGCACTAAATCATTGAACTGACGTGTTGCATTGTCACCTCCAAAAATCACTACAGGTGTTTCTTCTGGTGTTAAGAATTTAGGTTTAAAATCATTGTCTGATTGACACCAACCATATCCAATATCTAATATATCACTTTGGGCTGTAAGCGTAAATTCTGTATGTCTAGGCAAGTACAAAGTATGGGCAATACCACAAAATACATCCTTTCTGCCATTTAATGTTTCCCAAGAACCTTTATTGCTGTTAACTTTAAAATTCCCTCCAAGCAATACAATAACTATTTCATTACTTTCAGTTTTAAAAGACCATTGCTCATTTTTTTTCATAAGGCGTGCCTCGAAACTTAACCATTTCCAGTTTGCATTTTCTGGAGTTATACTTTGATATACACCAAATTCTTTTTGAGGTTTTATTAAAAGTTTCATTTTAATCCTGTTTTTTTAGGTAATAAATTTTATACCATAATTAGTTTTTAATATTTTAGAATTTCAATTCTTGAGTTAAAAAATCATATCCTTTTTTTGCATATTCAAACGGGTTTGCAATTGAGGGGTCTTGTTCTGCTTCTACAACAACCCAGCCTTTATAGTCACTTTTATGGATGTTGTCTGCTATAGGCTTTAAATCTAAATCGCCATCACCTGGCACAGTATAAACACCAAGCTTCACTGCTTTTAAAAAGCTTAAATCATCTTTGTACGCAAGTTCTTTCACACTATCTCTCACATCTTTTAAATGAATATGTGCTGTTCGTGACATATATTTTTTTAATGCAGTATGGGGATCTTCATTAGCAAAATAGAAATGTCCACAATCATAATTTAGTGAAACATAACGTTCGTCAGTTTCGTTTAATAAACGATCAACCTCATCCATACTTTCTACCATGGTTCCCATGTGATGATGATAAGAAAGTTTCATCCCAAAGTTATCATTGGCTATTTTTCCTAATTCATTCAGTCCTTTTGTTAAGGCAGACCATTCTTTTTTTGTTGCAACTTTACGATTAGTTAAGGGCATGTAATAATTCCCATGAATGGTATTACCGCATTCGGCGCCTCCAATGACCTTGGCCCCCATAAAACTTAAAAAATCTGCTTGTTTTATGAATTTATTTTTTACTTCTTCAAATGGTTTTGCAGTAAACTCATAACTAAACCATTGGTTACAGATGGTGAGTCCTCTGATATCCAGGTACGCTTTTAATAATACTCTATTGTGAGTTGGATATTTATTACCAACTTCACAACCTACGTAACCAGCCAAAGCCATTTCGCTAACACACTGTTCAAAAGTGATATCACTTCCCAATTCTGGCATATCATCGTTGGTCCAACCTATTGGTGCAATTCCTAATTTTATCATTTTCATACTGTTATTTATATAAATAAGCTTTTCCTTTATTTCCTAGCATGATGAATTTTTGCTCCAAAAGATGCTCTAACTCCTGCATGTATTGTTTTCCAGGTTTTAAATGATCCCACTCCCCGTTATGATCTCTAAAAAATTCTCTAAAAATACGAAGCCATAACAATCTTAAATCTGTAGCAATATTTAGTTTGCAAACACCACATGTAATCGCTCTTTTTACTTCTTCTTCACTAACGCCTTTTGCGTTATTTTGCAAACCTCCTCCAGCATTATTTATCCGCCTCACCTCTTCTAAATCTACAGTTGAAGCGCCATGTAATACAATTGGAAATTTTGGTAGTTTAGTTTGTATTTCTTCTAATAAATCAAACCTTAATCCTTTGCCTCCAGAAAACTTATAAGCACCATGACTTGTACCAACAGCCACTGCTAGACTATCACAATTTGTATTTTTTACAAAGTATTCAACATCTGAAGGGTCTGTGTACAAAGCATTTTCTTCGTCAATATCTAAATCATCTTCAATACCACTTAACACACCTAGTTCTGCTTCTACAGATATATTTTTTGGATGCGCTAAGGCAATAATCTCTTTTGTACGCTCTATATTTTTTTCCAATGGGTCATGTGATGCATCAATCATAACCGATGTGTATTCACCAGAACTTATTGCGTCATGTATATGAGATTCAAACCCATGATCTATATGGACTGCATATACCACATCAGGATATATTTCTGCTGCTGCTTTAATGTAATTTAACAGCATTGTAGGATGTGCATATTCTCTTGCCGCAGGTGTTGTTTGTATAATAAAAGGTGCTTGAAACTTTTGAGAAGTAGAGAACAAACCATGCACTTGTTCTGGATTTGAAATATTTATGGCTGGAATACAAAATTTCCCATATGCTTTCTCAAATAAATATTTAGCTGATATTCTCATTTAGTTTTTAAATAATTCGTTTATGGGTTCACCAAATATTTCTATCTGTCAATCAAAATGCTGCAAAGTTCTTTTAAGTTAATAAAAATATAATTTCCTGCTCTATATAAAATATTGTCAAAATTTAGTTTTAATCTAATACAATCATACAGTCCAATAAAAAAAGAAGTGACTGAACACGGCATCACTCTTAATAACAAACCATTTTATTTTATTTCCAAATTTATATAAAATTCAAGTTTATTAAGGATTAGATTATTTTTTGTGATGAATTAATTCTTTATTTAATAATTGAACTTTTTCATATGGCTCTTCAATTAATTTATTTTGACCTTCAGCGAGTTTGTATTTTTTATTCACTCCTACACTATTAAAAATTTGTGTATCTGAACTTGGCCATATAATGGTTAATGTTTGTATCAGCTCACTTTGACCCAATCCTATTTCACCTTGAAAACTGTTTGCTCCAAAACTTCCACCTGTATTAATGGAATAAAAAATAGTTCTACCGTTATCTAAATCAAGCTTGAGTTCAATTCCTTAAGAGTAGGTTTTACTCCCAGTTCTGAACCTTCTACTATTTTAATAATACAAGTTAGTTTAAAACTTCCTGTTTACACCATCTAGATAAGTATTTGCAGCGGATTCCTTAAACTTAGCGGTTTCATTGTCCCAATGCAATGTCTTGTTTGGAAAACGACCAGCAATGACTCCCAAAAGGATTGTTTCTGTTAATCTGGCAGCATAAGAAAATGGTGCTGAAGCCACCTCTTCGCCCAAACAAGCGGAAACAAACTGATGATAGTGCTTCGGAGCGTCGCGCTCATAGTCATTTACAGTGTTTCCTAATTTCCCGTCTGGATCGTATTTAGAGATGTCAATTTTTTGATATTTACCGTCAACAATAAGCCGTGGGGTCTCCATAAAATGAGGCAATAAAAGTCTTCCCTTTTCCCCAATAAACATTGCGCCTTGTAAAGGAAGTTTTTCCTTGTTCGGAAGCTTTAATTCTTTGTGACTCGATGGAGCACCCTTTCCATCATACCAAACCCACTTGAAATCATCAGTGGTATATTTTGTTCCTTTAAAGGTATAGGTGACATTATTATTTTCAGGATATCCAAAGCCATTTGGTCTTCTACAATTATTTTTTATCGTAGTCGGAACATGCAAGGCTAGAGCATTGTAAGGCGTATCAAAAATATGAACACCCATGTCCCCCAAAGTACCACACCCAAAATCAACAAGTTTGCGCCAATTTGCAGGATGGTAAACCTTTTCTTTAAACGGCCTTTCGGCAGCTGTGCCCAACCATAAATTCCAATCTAAACTTTCTGGTACGGAATCCGAACCTTTAGCTACTGGTCCGTCATAACCCCAGTTTTTTGGTGACCATGCTCTTACGGTTTCTACTTTACCAATTATTCCTGATTGTATCAATAAGGTTGCCAATTTGTAGTCATAAAACGAATGTACTTGAATCCCCATTTGGGTAACTAAGTTTTTTTCTTCGGCTTTCCTTCTCATTTCTCTAACCTCAGACACATGATGCGCCAATGGTTTTTGACAATAGACCGGTTTGTTATAATCCATCGCCAATATAGAAGCAGGGGCATGTGAATGATCTGGTGTAGAAACGATGACTGCATCAATTTCGTTTTGCATTGCCTCAAGCATTACGCGGTAATCCAAAAAAGTTTTGGCATTGGGATGTTTCAATTTTGCCGCAGCCAAGTTATTTGCATCTACGTCACAGAGTGCGGTGACATCAACCCTAGCATGCGAAGAGATTGATTTTAAATCTGCTGCACCCATTCCGCCTACACCAATATGAGCTGTTCTGAGCCTTTTGTCCCCTTGAACATTTGCAAACAATGAAGATGGTAATAATACTGTTGAAGCCGCAGCAACTGTCGTTTTTAAAAAGTCTCTTTTTTTCATTTTAAATAAGCTTATAATTTTTTAATTTTTATGTTTCTAAACCATAAATCACTCCCGTGATCTTGGAATCCAATAAATCCTGTTTTAAACTTTGCATAATCGGGGGATTCATCCCATTTTCCGGAATTTCTTTTGAGATTCCAGTCATCTGACCAAGGCACAAATGAAAGTACCATTTTACCATTCAGCCAATGCTCCACTTTTTCAGTGGTAAAAACAATTTTTGTTGAGTTCCATTCCCCAGCAGGGTTTAATGCCTTCTTATCTGGATCGGGGGTGTACATTGCATAATCGGCTGCTGTTTTTTGCCAATCTTGAAGATCACTGGGTTCGGCAACTCCAAACTGAGTGTTATAACTCGTAAGGTCATGTATTTTAGCGTAGTTTTCATCATCGATGAGTTGGTATTCGGGGGAGACAACTGAAGGCCCTGGATAACCTTCTTTTACATGATAAAAAATACCACTATTTCCGCCTGGAGGAATTTTCCATTCGACATAAAATTCAAAATTATCAAATTCTTCAGCACCATAAATAATGTCTCTACTGCCTTTATAATCATAATCTTGCTCTAGGATCTTTTCTGTTCTAAAGGTCAATATTTCATCTTCTATCCCCCAACCCGGAGGCATTGTCTCGCCGTTGTAAGCCCTCCAACCCGTTGTTGAAGTACCGTCAAATAATGACACCCATTCTTGTGAAGATTTTTTATTGTCTTTGCAACCAATTATGAAAAGTGAACTGATTAAAAATATTTTGATTTTATTCATATTTATGTTTTAATTAACTAATGATATTTAAAGGTGTAGTATTTTTCCAATTTCCCCTGGTAAAATCAGGAAACTTTTGAGGGGCACCTTCTTGATCGATCGATTTCCCACTGAGTTCAGTAACAGCACTCCAAAAACAACCTTCATAAAGGTTTTGATCTAAAGGTAGTCAACTCAATCCTAACAGGCCTTTCTTCTTTAAGAGATTTTAGGGCAGCAAGACCTATTTTGAGAGATATTAATCCATCTTGACCGTTAACTGGAAGTGAATCCCCGTTAATAAGACAACCCAAAAAGCCATGTAATTCGTTTTTATAAGCCTCTGCATAGCGTTCTAAGAAAAAATGGAGGGGAAGGGAAGCTTCCACCCCTGCGGCCGTGTAGAGCCGATGAGAATCATGAAAATTATTATTCGACTGAACCAT
>Ga0209711_10003739_pt1 | contig 12681 bp, 7 predicted proteins | sample ArcticOcean_MG_C_7_FD_187441 | JGI IMG/M metagenome (GOLD analysis project Ga0209711, IMG submission 187441) | Marine microbial communities from western Arctic Ocean - ArcticOcean_MG_CB11_88 (SPAdes) (version 2) | ecosystem: Environmental > Aquatic > Marine > Oceanic | place: Arctic Ocean... | reverse complement strand
ACATTGAGTTTGGAGCCCACTTACACACAAATCCTTTACATTGGCATTCTAAAGTGGAAGCTGCCTACAATGCTGGATGTGTAAGGTTTGATGGTGCCATTCAAGGGTTTGGAGGGTGTCCAATGGCAAAGGATCAACTTACAGGCAATATGCCAACAGAAAAGTTACTATCCTATTTTACAGCTAAAAAATCACAGCTAAATCTTAACGCTCTTAGCTTTGAAAGTGCTTATAATGAGGCTACAAAGATTTTTTCAGTATACCATTAACAAAAAGTAGCTATAAATTAGATCACAGCTCCTTTTTGTTTTAGAATTTGAACTCTATTCCTACGTATATACCAAAAGGATGTCCAGGTCTTAGTCCGGCCGGAACCTTGGCTACTGCATACGTTTTATCAAGTGTGTTTATGATTTTAGAAGTAAGACTTACTGTATTTGAAATGTGGTATTTGCCAGAAAAATCGATAATAAAATTAGATTTAATGCCGTTGTCTTCATTAACACTGCCTGCTGTTGCGATTGTTTTAAAAGCCCCATTTAAACGACCTCCCAAGCTAAGTTCATATTTAGCATGTTCTAATGAGATTGATGTATTAAATTGATGTTTAGCAATATAAGGCAACTCATCTCCTTTATTCACCTCGCCCCATAAGCCATCATTACTTCCAAAACTATTTAAAAACTCTGTATCTGTAAATGTGTACCCGAATGAAATTGGTAGTAAGTATGAAGCATTGTTTTTTAATAAGTCATAATTTAAAAGTAATTCAATTCCTTTTACTTGAACCTCACCTGCATTAAATTGCTCTAAGGAGCCAGTGCCTCCAGACGCTGCTAAATCACTTCCCAGTAAGTTGCTGTAGTCATTGTAAAATCCAATAACTTCACCACGCAACCCATTTATATTAAATCGAGACCCTAATTCATAGTTAATGCTTTCTTCGGATTCTTGTTCAGATTCATTTCCTGGAGGTGAAAACCCTTTATGGATTCCTCCAAAAATAGAGGTTACATTACTTAATTTATAATTGAACCCCATACCTGGAATAAAAATGGCTACTTTATTTTCTCTGGATGCAAGGTTAGCGCCTGTTCTTGAGGGATCACTAGTTCCAAAATTATCTCTAGCCAATTCAATATTTTCGTAGCGTAAGCCAGGGGTTAGAGTCAGATTATTGAATTTTAATTTATAGAGGACAGAGGCTGCAAATGCAGTCGCACTACTAATTCGGTTTGCATCACTTCCTGGATTTCCTTGAGAAGTTAACATCATGTTCCCGTTTGTAATGCGATAACCATCTTTCCATTGAAAACGGTCTTCCTCATCGTAATGATAACGCAGTCCAATTTCTAAATCATGAAATATAGTGGCGCTTTCCCAGTGGTAGTCTAATTTTGTTTGAATCCCTTTAGAAAGATAAGTTCTATTATTTGCTTTTAAGACTAACGCACCTGGTTCAGAGTCTTCGGATCCATTGATAATATCCATATAAGCAAGATAGTCTTGAGGCGATTCTAATATGGATGCTATTCCAACTTTTTCTGAATTCAATACAACATCATTAAGTTTATACCAATTTCTTGAAAACTCATTATAATATGCGTTGGTTGTTATTTTGAAATTTTTAGACATATCAACTTTATGAGTGATCATATACTGTAGATGGTCATTGGTCATTTTATCTTCTTGAGACCCTGCATATCTATCAAAAGGACTTTTATTAAAGTCTTCAGTTGTTAGCCCTAAATAGGTTTCATTTGAAGTTTCATCTGAATACTGAAATTTAAATTCAACGGATTGCTTAATCCGTGCCTCTTGCTTGCTGTTTAATCTGAATTTAGCAACAACATCGTTTTTGTCAAAGCCTGTGTTGCTTTCCATTGGTAGATTTTTAAATCCATTTGAATTCATGTTTAAATATTCTACAAAATAACCAAATACAGATTTAGAGTCTCCAATTTTCACATGAGTTTGCCCAGTATTAAAACTTCCATAGCTTGATTTAAAGCTCCCTTTGAAACGATTAGGGATTTGTGTGCTTACTAAATTAAGCGCTCCTCCAGTTGTAAAAGGACCATATTGAATTTGACTGCTTCCTTTTAAAACTTCTACAGCTTGCATTCTAGCTACTGAAGGAAAGTAATACGCAGCTGGAGCACTATATGGGGCTGGTGCGATTAGCACCCCGTCTTCCATAATTGATATTTTAGCACTTCTTTCAGGAGATGACCCTCTCAAGCTAATGTTTGGACGCAGTCCAAATCCATCTTCCTCATAAATATTAACTCCAGGTACTGCTCTCAACACTCGGTTGATGTCAGTATGTGAAAACTGTTCTAGATCTTCTGTGGAAAGATAGAAAGAGGACCCAGTTCGGTTTTTAGCTTCGTATTTACTACCAAAGATAACTTGTGAGTTTATAAATACTTGATCTAGTTTTTGGACCGAATCAATGGCTGTTTGATTTGATTCTTGACTGTTTAATATTCCTATAAAAAATAGAGTGATAATTTTTATTGCTACTTTCATTTTATTTAGACTGATTAAAAATAATATTAATTTCAGCCGCAAAGTTACAAACCTATTTCACATTTACAAAGCTTATTTAGAATAAATAAAAATAATATTTATAATACATTGGTAATCAATCTTTTATTTTGATTAAATTTTATAATTTATGTATTATAATCCAAAAAAAATATCTTTTTTGGATTGATCTTTTATTCAATACCATAAAAAAATTAAAATTTTTATGACTTAATTATTTAAAAAAAAAGCTTAAATTTGTATGCAATTATAAGCTATTTGCTATGAATGCACATTTATCCAAAATTGTTGGCGAGGGTCTTACTTATGACGACGTCCTTTTAATACCAGCATACTCTGAAATTCTTCCTAGAGATGTAAGTATTAAATCAAAATTCACAAAAAACATTTCTTTAAATGTCCCTATTTCTTCCGCTGCAATGGATACTGTGACTGAAAGTAAAATGGCGATAGCCATGGCGCGTGAAGGTGGGATAGGCGTATTGCATAAAAACATGACGATAGAGCAACAAGCTGTAAAGGTTAGGAAAGTTAAACGTGCTGAAAGTGGTATGATTATCGATCCAGTTACACTGCCTATGGATGCCATTGTTAAAGATGCTAAAAATAGCATGAAAGAGCATAGTATTGGAGGGATTCCAATTATAGACAAAGATGGATTCCTTAAGGGGATTGTTACAAATAGAGATTTAAGATTTGAAAAAGAAGACAATCGCCCAATTACTGAAATCATGACTTCTAAGGGGTTAGTAACAACAGCTGAAGGGACCTCCTTGCAGCAAGCTGAGGTTATTCTTCAAAAACAAAAAATTGAAAAGCTTCCGGTAGTAGATGCTGATTTTAAATTAGTAGGTTTAATCACCTTCAGAGATATTACAAAATTAACTCAAAAGCCAATATCAAATAAAGATCAGTTCGGACGATTACGTGTTGCTGCTGCCATTGGAGTGACTCCTGATGCCGTAGAGCGTACTAAAGCGCTTGTAAAATCCGGAGTGGATGCAATTATTATTGATACTGCTCACGGACATACTAAAGGAGTCGTAACTGTTTTGAAATCAATTAAAGCTAATTTCCCTGATTTAGATGTGGTCGTAGGAAACATAGCGACCGCTGAAGCAGCCAAGTATCTAGCTGAAGCTGGAGCTGACGCCGTAAAAGTTGGTATTGGCCCCGGATCAATCTGTACAACTCGTGTGGTTGCAGGTGTTGGATTTCCACAGTTTTCAGCAGTACTTGAAGTAGCAGCAGCCCTTAAAGGAACAGGTGTTCCTGTGATTGCGGATGGTGGTATACGCTATACAGGAGATATTCCAAAAGCGTTAGCAGCAGGAGCAGATAGTGTAATGTTAGGATCCCTTCTTGCAGGTACTAAAGAATCTCCAGGAGAAACCATTATATATGAAGGTCGTAAATTCAAATCTTATAGAGGTATGGGTTCAGTTGAAGCCATGAAAGAAGGAAGTAAAGATCGTTACTTTCAAGATGTTGAAGATGATATTAAAAAACTGGTTCCTGAGGGAATTGTTGGGCGTGTTCCGTATAAAGGAGATCTTTTTGAAAGTATACACCAATTTATAGGTGGTTTACGTGCTGGCATGGGATACTGTGGCGCTAAAGACATAGAAAGCCTCAAAGAGAATGGGCAATTTGTAAAAATAACATCATCAGGAATTAGCGAAAGCCACCCTCATAATGTAATGATCACAAAAGAAGCTCCGAACTATTCTAGATAGATCACATAATATTTATTTTATCCTATTTTAAGATACTCTTGTATTCTACCTCAGAATTAGTATTTTTGTTTTTACTCAAAAACCAATAATATGAAAAACTCACCTACATTCTTTGCTATATTTTGGCTTTCCTTAAGTTTTTTAAATGCTCAGATATCAGAATCAGATGTATTGTTAACTATTTCAGAGGAACCAATTTTAGCATCTGAGTTTATTAGAGTTTATAATAAGAACTTAAACTTAGTTCAAGACGATTCACAAAAAGAAGTTGAATCTTATTTGAAATTATTTATAAATTATAAATTAAAACTAGCAGAAGCTACATCACTGGGTTATGACAAAGATCCGGAGTATGTAAAAGAATTAAGGTCTTATAAAAATCAACTAACTCAAAACTATTTAACAGATAAAAATGTCACAGATGAATTAGTTTTAGAGGCTTATGACCGCACCCTTAATGAAGTAAAAGCACAGCATGTATTGGTTAGAATTGAAGAATTTGAAACAGATACCCTGCAAGCATACTCAGCAATACAGGCCTTTCAAGAACGATTAAAAAATGATGATTTTGAGTCTTTAAAAAAAGAAATTCATGATGGAAAATCTATTTTTGTGGAGGATCTTGGTTTTTTTACAGCCTTCAAAATGGCGTATAAATTTGAGTCAGTAGCATTTAATACAAAAGTAGGGGAGGTCTCAAAACCGTTTCGAACCAAATTCGGATTTCATGTTGTTAAAGTCTTGGAAAAAAGAAAATCCAAAGGTCAGGTAATTGTTGCTCACATAATGATCGCAAATACTCAAAAAGACACTACGCTAGTTGCTAAAGATCGAATCCAGGAATTACACCGATTACTACTTCAGGGCGAAGATTTTGGAAATATTGCTAAACAGTTTTCTGATGACAAGAGTTCTTCAATGCGAAGCGGAGAGTTAAAGCCTTTTAAATCTGGTCAAATAAACTCAACTCTATTTGAAAATACAGCCTTTAGTTTAAAAGAAAAAGAAGATATCTCTGAGCCGATTCAGACCCAATTTGGATGGCATATTCTAAAATTAATTGATAAACAAGCGGTAAAGGAATTTAATAGTTTAAAACCAGATTTAGAGAGCCAAGTTCGAAAAGATTCACGCTCTCAACTCGTAAAATCGAAGATGCTAGCCAAATTACTGTCTCAGTATCAACTCACTGGTTTAAATCCTAACTTAGCACTACTAAAATCTAATATTGTCTATGATAAATCTAATAAAACATGGAAGTTGTCAGATCAAATTAAAGATTCTAAATCATTTTTAGTTATCCGAAAAACGTCGTATTCATTTGGTGATTTTATAAATTTTTTAAATAAAAATTATAAGTTAATAAATCCAAACTGGGCAACAGAGTTTGCTGTCAACAAACAATATAAGTTCTTTTTAGAGCAGTCTGTATTTCGGTATAAGAAAGATAACCTTGAAAATGAGAACCAAGATTTTGCTAATATCTTAAACGAATATAGAGAAGGTTTATTGTTGTTCGAATTGATGCAAGACAAAATTTGGGAAGGTGCTAAAAAAGATACAATTGGGTTAAATGCTTTTTATAATGAAAACAAAGATAACTATATATGGCCTGAAAGAGTGATAGGTTCTGTAGCTCGATCCTCTAATGCTAAAAACATCAAAAAGGTTCGTAAATTATGGGCAAGCGGTAAATCAAATCAATCAATAGACGAATTGCTCAACAAGATTCAGCAGAATGTTATATTCTCTACTGGTGAATTCGAATTGGGACTGTCTCCTTTACCAGAAAGTTTTACTCCCAGAGTCAAGTCACAATTATCTAAAATTATTAAAGAAAATAATAGCTTCTATATTGTTAATGTTAAAGAGTTTATGCCTCAATCTCAAAAATCTTTAGAGGACTCTAGAGGCCAGCTTATTTCTGATTATCAAACAAAATTAGAGACCCAGTGGATTTTAGAATTAAAATCCAAATTCAACGTTAAAGTAAATGAAGATGTATTTCAAAAAGTTAAATCTATAATTTCTAAATAATTTTGAACCATTTCAATAAAATTTTATTCCTACTTTTCTTCGGATTTTCTGCATGTGATTTCCCTGTAGTCAAAACTCAAAAAGAACCATTAGCAAGGGTCAATGATGCTTTATTATTTAAAGACACTATTGACTTTAGTTTTATTAATGGCAGTACAGAGTCTGACAGTATTTTATTTGTACAGAATATAATTAATGATTGGGCCACAACACAACTCTTAATAGATGGTGCAATCTTAAATTTAAATGAACAGACTCAAGTTGACTTTGAACAACTCGTACAACAATATAAAAGTGATCTCTATACTTCGTCTTATGTTGAAGCGTTGGTGAGTCAAAATTTAGACACTTTAGTTTCCATTCAACAGTTGCAAGAAGTCTATATTGCTAATAAGCAACTTTTTGTGCTTAAGGACGACTTACTTAAGTTGAGGTATATCAATATCAATGCTTCAATATCCAATTTAAAAGAAATTAAAAAACGCTTTAAACGTTTTAATTCTGATGACAAAATCAGGTTAGACTCTATATCTATTCAGTTTAATTCTTTTTATCTGAAAGACTCAATTTGGATTAAATCAGAGCAGGTAATTTCTAAAATAAAGCCCTTAGAATTAGGTTTTAATAAAGTACTGTTAAAAAAACCAAATTTTATACAGCTCAAAGATTCTTTAGGGTTATATTTGATGCAAATAAGTGAAGTTTTAGAGCGTGGTAAACCCGCCCCAATTGAGTATGTTTCTCCAACTTTAAAGCAAATAGTCATTAACAATCGAAAATTAAAGCTCATCAAAAAACTAAAAAGTGATATAGTTAATGATGCCATTAAAAATAAAAATTTTGAAATTTATAAATAATATTTACCTTCTTGGATTTGTCTTTCTAGCCTCTCTTAATTCATATTCGCAAGAAATTATTGAAGACTCTTCTGTAGATTCAATCGATGTATTAGATTTGGTTGCCGTTGATTCTCTCCAGCAACGCGTCAAAATCGATGGTGTAGCTGCGGTTATTGGAGACTTTGTTATCTTGGATTCAGATATAGACAAGCAGTTCATGCAGTTAGAAGCAGGAGGGATCTCCACGGATGATATTACACGTTGTCAGCTCTTTGGTAAACTTTTAGAAGACAAACTTTATATTCATCATGCTATTCAAGACAGTATAGAGGTAAATGATGCAGAAATATTATCTAATGTAGATCAGCAACTAGCAGGTTTTGCTGAACAAATTGGTTCAATGGATAAGCTAGTGGCTTATTATAAAAAATCATCCGAACAAGAACTTAGAGACGAAATGTTTGAGTTAAATAAAAATGGTCAAATGGCAACTATGATGCAGCAAAGCGTTATACAGGATCTGGAAGTTACACCTGAAGAAGTTCGTCAGTTTTTCAATAAAATAGCTCTCGATGAACGTCCAATGTTTGGTACTGAATTACGAATTGCTCAAATTGTTGTCGTTCCAGAAACCACCCAATTAGAAGTGGACAAAGTTGTTAAGCGTCTAAATGAGTTCCGGAGCGATGTTTTGGATAATGGTACTAGTTTTACCACCAAAGCTGTTTTGTACACTCAGGATCCTGGTTCGAAAAGAACAGGAGGTAAGTACACATTAAACAGGAAACGTCCTCAAATGGCGAAGGAGTTTAGAGAAGTTGCCTTTTCGTTACAAGAAGGTGAAGTGTCAAAGCCCTTCAAGACTGATTTTGGATATCACATAATTCAATTAGAAAAAATCAGAGGTCAAGAATTTGATGTCCGACATATTTTATTGATACCTAAAATTACTGAAGAGGCTATCAATGTAGCTAAAGAAAAACTTGAAAAAGTTAGGAAAAGTATCGTTGCGGGTGATATCAGCTTTGAAAAAGCGGCTAGAGAAGTAAGCGATGAAAAAGAAACTAAATTTGACGGTGGCCAACTTAGAAACCCAGAAACTCAAGATTATAATTTTGAACTCACAAAAATGGATCCTGGATTTTACTCTCAAATAGAAAGTTTAGAAGATAATGAAATCAGTCCAGTAATTAAAGATGGAGATCGGGTTAATCCAATCAAATTTAAAATTGTAACCGTCACCAACAGAGTAAATGAACACGAAGCTAACTTTGCACAAGATTACTTAAAAATTAAGGATTTAGCCCTTCAAGAAAAGCAGTTGAATACAGTTTCCAAGTGGCAAGAAGAAAAGATAATGGACACCTACATTAAGATTAATGGCGAATTGCGTTCTTGTGATTTTAATAGTAACTGGTTCAAAATCAAATAATTAGTTAATGTCAGATGTGGCCTCTATAAAACTTCAGCTAGAAAAGTACCAGGCTTTAAAAAATGAAATTTCAAAAGTCATTGTTGGTCAAGACTATGTTATTGAGCAAATACTAATCTCAATATTTTCTGGTGGACATTCCTTATTGGTCGGGGTTCCTGGTTTAGCTAAAACATTAATGGTAAATACCATTTCTAAAGCCCTTGGGTTAGATTTTAAACGTATCCAGTTCACGCCTGACTTAATGCCAAGTGATATTCTTGGAAGTGAAATTTTAGATCACGATCGTCAATTTAAGTTTATTAAAGGTCCAATTTTTTGCAATATACTACTTGCTGACGAAATCAATCGAACACCCCCAAAAACACAGTCAGCCTTATTAGAGGCGATGCAAGAAAGATCTGTGACTATAGCTGGACATCATTACATGCTAGACACCCCTTATTTTGTTTTAGCAACCCAAAATCCGATCGAACAAGAAGGGACTTATCCTTTGCCTGAGGCCCAACTAGACCGTTTTATGTTTTCGATTAATTTAACATACCCAACTTTTGAAGAAGAGGTCCAAGTAGTCAAGCTAACAACTTCCACAGCCCAACCTCAAGTTGATGTTGTTTTTTCTGCAGAAGAAATTTTAAAATTTCAGAGTTTGATTAAGAAAATACCTGTAGCCGATAACGTAATTGATTACGCAGTTAAGCTAGTTGGAAAATCACGACCAGCTTCTAGTGAAGCAACTTCTTTAGTAAAACAATATGTAGATTGGGGAGCAGGTCCTAGAGCATCTCAAAACCTTATTCTAGCTGCCAAAACCTTTGCGGTAATTAATAATAAATTATCTCCTGATATTGAAGACGTTCAGTCAATAGCAAAAGGAATCTTAAGGCACAGAATTATTAAGAATTATAAGGCAGAATCAGATGGAGTTACTACAGAATCCATTATTGAAAGTTTATTTTAATATAATTTCAGCTATAGTATCTTCTTTTTTTCCATTTTTTGATGACAATAGTTTGTTATTTTCTTGGTATTAATTTAATTTTATTAGGACGAGTATGTTAATCACTTTTTATTTCAATATAATTTTATTTAATTCGTACTTTTACGAACGATTATAAAGAAATAAAATTATTCAGAATATGGCTTTCGATATAAATATTATCAAAGAAGTGTACCGACAGATGCCGGGACGAATTAAAAAAGCACGTCAACTCGTTGGGCGCCCATTAACTTTATCAGAAAAAATACTATACAGTCACCTTTGGGATTACAACTCTTCAAAAGCGTTTGAACGTGGAAAAGACTATGTTGATTTTGCACCTGATAGAATTGCTCTACAAGATGCAACAGCTCAAATGGCGTTATTACAGTTTATGCAAGCGGGTAAAAGTAAGGTAGCAGTACCTACCACTACACACTGTGATCATTTAATTCAAGCAAAAAATGGAGCTGGAACTGATTTACAAAGTGCTTTAAACACGAGTAATGAAGTTTTTAACTTTTTAGAATCAGTCTCAAATAAATATGGTTTAGGATTTTGGAAACCAGGTGCTGGAATTATTCATCAAGTGGTCTTAGAAAATTATGCATTTCCTGGTGGAATGATGATAGGAACCGATTCCCATACTGTTAATGCAGGAGGATTAGGAATGATTGCCATTGGAGTTGGGGGTGCAGACGCTGTAGATGTGATGGCCGGTATGGCTTGGGAGCTCAAATTCCCAAAATTGATCGGCGTTAAATTAACTGGAAGTCTTTCGGGATGGACTGCACCAAAAGATGTGATTTTAAAAGTAGCAGGAATTGTTTCTGCGAAAGGGGGAACTGGAGCTGTTGTAGAATATTTTGGTGAAGGTGCCATCGGAATGTCCTGTACTGGAAAAGGAACCATTTGTAATATGGGAGCAGAAATAGGAGCAACCACTTCTACTTTCGGATATGATGAATCGATGGAACGTTACTTACGTGCTACTGATAGAGCAGACGTTGCAGATGCTGCAAATACAGTAAAAGAACATTTAACTGGAGATACTGAAGTATATGCGAATCCAGAAAACTACTTTGATCAAGTAATTGAAATCAATTTATCAGAGTTAAGTCCTTTATTAAATGGTCCTTTTACGCCAGACTTATCTACAAAAGCTGGTTCAGACATGAATACTATTGCAAAAGAAAATGAATGGCCTTTAAAAGTTGAATGGGGATTGATTGGATCTTGTACGAATTCTTCATATGAAGATTTATCAAGGGCTGCTTCTATAGCGCAACAAGCTTTAGACAAAGGTTTAGGAATCAAAGCTGATTTTGGAATCAATCCAGGCTCCGAAAAAGTGCGTTATACAGCAGATAGAGACGGAATCTTAAGTGTTTTTGAACAATTGGATGCAAAGATATTTACAAATGCTTGTGGTCCTTGTATTGGGCAATGGGCACGATATGAAGATCCCAAGAATGCACCCAAAAACTCAATTATTCATTCTTTCAATAGGAACTTTGCAAAACGTGCAGATGGTAATCCAAACACCCACGCCTTTGTAGCTTCACCAGAAATGGTTGCTGCAATTACCATTGCAGGACGTTTAGATTTTAATCCTATGACAGATACTCTCATCAATAATGAGGGTGAAAAAGTGATGTTAGATGAGCCAACAGGATGGGAATTACCTCCAAAAGGTTTTGAAGTAAAAGACGACGGATATCTTGCTCCAGAAGAAGATGGAAGTGGAATAGTCATCAATGTGAGTCCAGAATCTGACAGATTACAATTATTAACTCCTTTTGAGCCGATTGGTAATATAATTGATAGCGCTAAACTATTAATCAAAGCACACGGAAAATGTACTACTGATCATATTTCCATGGCCGGTCCTTGGCTACGTTTTAGAGGGCATTTAGATAATATTTCTAACAACTGTTTAATTGGTGCTGTAAATGCATACAATATGAAAACTAATTTTGTAAAAAATCAGTTAGATGGGGAGTATGATGCAGTTCCTTTAACAGCAAGAGCATATAAGGCAGCTAATATAAAATCAATTGTAGTTGGAGATCATAACTATGGAGAAGGATCTTCTAGGGAGCACGCGGCTATGGAGCCTCGTCACCTAGGTGTTGCTGCTGTGATCGTAAAGTCTTTTGCACGTATCCACGAAACTAACTTAAAGAAACAAGGAATGTTAGGGCTGACTTTTGCAACGGAATCAAATTACGATTTAATTCAAGAAGATGACACTTTTAATTTTATAGATCTAAATGAGTTTTCACCAGGAAAACCATTAACGATTGAAGTGATCCATGCTGACGGTTCTAAAGATTTAATTATTGCAAACCATACCTATAACGACTCTCAAATAGAGTGGTATAATGAAGGATCTGCATTAAATCTAATCAAGAAACAAAACGATTAATTATAAATATCCTATTGTAAAAAAAAAGTGCCTGATATTTCAGGCGCTTTTTTTTAAAACCCAACGTTTAGAGGGTTTTAAAAAAAGCTTTTATAAAGGCTAAAGAAAGTAAGGACTTCATAATTTTTAATTCCTCAATAAGTGAAGACTCTTCGTCTAAAAATTTAAACATAGCTTCGATAGAATTTTTAGAGTAAAACTGTTCGAAAATCCATTCACCTTTTTCATTTTCATCATTCAAAACTTTTAAAAATATCTTATCATAGAACTTATACTTACGTTTAAATAAGTTTTTTGAAGGATTGTTATTATTTTTTAAATTAGTAATTATTATTGCTACCTTTTTTTCTGAATGTTTAAAAGAATAGCCAGTAGACCCTTTAACCCAACCACCAGCCGTTCCAATTTTTGTTAAGTTTTTTGTAGAATACGTTTCAAAAGGAAAATTTGTCATGGGGATGATTCCACTTTCCGTTTCAACAATAGTATAGGTGTCTATTTTTAATATACTAGAAATGTACTTTTTTATGTAGCTATCGTATGTGGCTTCATTAACAAGTGTAGGCGTGAAATATGTAAATTCTACAAGTGCTTTAGTACTGCTTAATGGCAAAACATAAGTAAAAGTAGTTTTGTCACCATCCTTTAATCTATAGTCCATCATTGTAAATTGATCTGGA
>Ga0209711_10003738_pt1 | contig 12686 bp, 9 predicted proteins | sample ArcticOcean_MG_C_7_FD_187441 | JGI IMG/M metagenome (GOLD analysis project Ga0209711, IMG submission 187441) | Marine microbial communities from western Arctic Ocean - ArcticOcean_MG_CB11_88 (SPAdes) (version 2) | ecosystem: Environmental > Aquatic > Marine > Oceanic | place: Arctic Ocean... | reverse complement strand
ATAAATTGATATGATTACGACTATTGCGATGAAACTTGTAAAAATATATTTTTTTACCGTCTTTTATATAAGGTTCCATTTCGTAGGTTCGGTTTGCGTCATCATACATCGGTTTACCATCCATCGTTTTACCGTCCTCGTGATATCTTAATAGTGATTGATTATAGAAGTCCACGATTCCTTCCAAAGATCCAGATGTTTGGAATGTTTCGTAACGAGCATAAGATGGACGATCCCACCATTTCATAATTGAAGTAACCCCTTCTTGAACTGATTTCATTGTACTAAAAGTATCGATCCCCAATGCTTTTCGTGCCTCATCGGTTGCACCTTCAATGGAACCTAATTTGTTTTTTGCAGCACTATAATGTGCAGCAACATCGCGAGATTCCAAAGTAGCATCCAAAATTTCGATATCTCTCATTACATAGTTCGTATAATGAGCATAACCCAATTGAATAAAAACATTGTCAAAATTTCGCAATCCGATTGCCCTTTCTGGCCATTCTTTTGTAATACGATGTTCACCATTCCTGTACAAAGAATAATTGTTGCTTTGAAACACGATCGTGTAATGAGCGACTTCCGCAATGGGAATACCACATGTTTTTATTTCCTGGTTCCAATTATACTTTGGGCGATTCCAATGTCTGGGGGTACGTTGACGAATATGTAATGCCGAATGTCCACAACACCAAAGCCATACACCAGGTGTACGTTCTGAATGGTGTGGATCAATAACACGAAATATTGGTTGCCAATGATGCTGTGTTTCGTGTAAATACATCCAAAAAGAAACCGTAAAATCACTGTTATTGTTTTTTACAGCACCGGAAGGTTTCAAAGGATTTGCCGCACAATCTCCAATTGGTTGTCCAGATTTTTTATGATCATATTGACTAGCCCAACTACATTCTGCATGAGTTAAACAGCGTTTACCAACCCACGATGCACCACTTTCGCGACATTGTCTTCCAGACTGGCAATCTGTGTCATTTTTGCAAGACCCCCCTCGTTCAACATCGTTTTTGCCACTATGATAAATGTGTCCTCCAAATGGCAAATCTCTCCATTTGATGCGTAATTCGCGTCCATAGATTTTACTGTTCAACCAGCGCCCCTGAAACGCTTTCAAATCACTGAGAGCGTCGTCTTTTGCAATAACTTCTCTCTTATTGTAAAGATTCTGGCTCAAATTAATAGTAGCTTGTGGTGTTTGATCACTGTAATCAATTGTACTCTCAAAGTCATCTTCTTTTCCTACATTATCGTCATCAAGAACGAATTCTTGAAAGTTTTCGTTTGGTCTTGAGTTCCAATAGTATACAATCGAGAAAACAAACAATACTAAAACTAAAAATAAAATCATGTGTTTTCGTATATCTGCAACATTTGCCATAACAATAAAATTATATACTATATATAAGATTATTTAACCAGATAAAAATGATTATACTCCATGACTATATAATTTCCATATTTGCGCATGGTTCAATACACCTTTATCAATCCGGAAATCGGCGATAGAAGGTCCAAACGAAGGATCCCAATGAACTGCTGGACCTCCTACATGTTTTGTATTTCTTTCTTTATTTTCCGGATATGGACGTCTTCGCCTTCCTAAAGGTTTTCCTTGGTGATAAATGATCCAATGAGCTGGTTCAGAACCTTTTTCTGGTACTAACACCCATGCAATATGATGCCATTTATTGTCTAACACTTGTGATGCCAAATTCCATGCCCAATGATTCCTTCCATTTACAGACGCGCCACATATTAGACGACTTTTTGTATTGTCTCCATCGATTGCAATAATTATGTCGTCGCGAATACGCCACCATGATCGATTGCCAAAGTCAACTAAACGAAACCATTGTCGTGTTCGTTTTCTCATACCAGGCTCTACTTTGAACCACATTGAAAAAGTAGTCCCTTCTTGTGAAAACATTACGTCTTTTTCTATGGTAGACGGAACCACTAAATCTAAATATTCTCCTTTCTTTTCATTTAAATCGACATAAGAGAGTTTTCGCATAGACATGTCTGCCACTTGCACTTCTTCTTCGTATTTCTCAAAATCGTTTTCATTTCCATCTGCAGAACACCTTCCCATTTTTACCCAAGCAATATTGTTGATACACTTGGGTGCAGATGGACCACATGTACCTGCCCAATGATATGGTTTGCATTGTTTTGCACCTTGATCCCAAAAGTGATCCACGCGATTATAACATTGTACAGTGTTTGCGACTTCTGTAAAAAAGGTGTTTTCTTGACCAGGTTTGTATTCAAATGTTATACTATTGCTGTCTTTTTGTTGCGTTATTACAGTACCTTTTGAATATAATGGCATATTATTATTGGGTTGCCAATTTCTTGGCATTTGTATATGGAGTTTGAAAGGTCGATCCAATTGAAAGTCCTTATTCAAAGTGACTTGTCGTCCTTCTGAATATTCTTTCATTACGGCCCTAAACAAATTTGTTTTGTCTAATAAAATAGGGGGTGTTTTATAGGGGGAAATTTCTTGTTTTACGTTCATAACTTCATATGTTTTCCATTGTGGATGGTCTTGAAAATTAGAGGATTTTTCTTCGTTATAATTACGGTAACATGAGTTTCCGATGTTTGATCGCAATTTTGCATATTCCGTAGTTATCGAAGTTTTATTAATGGTAATTGATCTTGATTGGGAAATAATAGAATCTCTATTTTCATGGAATTCTTTGGCATCACGGTATCTGTATTGCACATTGTCGTCTTTGTCTACAGCAGCTGCGTTATCAAACGATTTAAAAAAGTCATCCGGTGCTTGTTCTGCCAAAGTTGAATCTGTATTTATGGCCGGAGGCTGTTCGCCACTCAAGAATGATTCTTGATTCAAATCCGATTTGAAAAAATTACGTAAAGATCCCATAAGTGAAAATTCTTCTACATTTCCTTGATCCCATCCTCTTGCTGCTAATACTGTATTCTTTTGATATTTATATATCGCTTTAATATTGAATTCCTTGAGAGACTCTCCGTAAATGAAAAAGTCTCTTATGGAAATACCTTTTGGTTCTCCATTATAGGGTGCATATGTGATACCAGACATTATTTTTGCATCATCTGGAGGCGGAGACAAATACCCTCCTCCAAATTTATTTTGTTCTTCGCCATCGACATATAATTTAATTTGATTGTTACTTACTACTACACACACAAAACTTGGTAAATGGTTATAGCCAATTTCATTTCCACCATAATCGTCATTTTCTAGCGAAAACTCTCTACCTCCAGCGTTTATGTTTTTGTGTCTCATGGTACGAATATGTAGAGTTGGTCTTTCAGGATACGCAAATACAGCCAAATAACGATCACGTCCACGCCAGTTACGATCTCCATTATAATCACCATTTGCGATTTGAAAGATACTTGTCAAAGGACGGTTTCTACCTAAAGCTTCATCGAAATATACCCAAAAAGAAAAGGAGATATTCGATATATTCAAGGTTCTGTCAATCGATTCTGCTCTCTTTTTCAGATCACTCCATCTGACTAAATCTGTTTGTTTTGTTATGGGGTGCCATTTATTTTCACTATTTGCATCCTTCCAAATCGGAACATTTGGAAATACGCGTAAAATATCTTGTAAATCGCTAAAACCTTCTTTATTTTTGTCTACTCGACTGAACTGGCAGTAACAACGGTCAGTCATTTCCATTTTACATGTATTTTTCCAATTTGGTCCTTTGTCTTGACATTCTGTTTGATTCATACATTGTGTATTACACCTAGCTGGATTATGTGAACTAGATCCGTACAGCGGTTTCTTTTCCACATTGTAGCGTAGTGGATTGTCTAAAAATTTTGATCGAATATATATAGGAGCCCCTTCTTTCCACTCGTTTGGATATTTTTCCTCTAGTAGAAAGGATTCTTTTCTAAATGGAAAAAAAAACTGCACAAAAAATATTGTGAACAATGCCAACAGAAAAAATATTACTAAAAATGTTCTATTCCTCGAAAACAAATCCATATTATAGTATTTATAGAGAATAAGTTTTATTAAAAACAATATAAATACACACTGATCTTAAGTGTATACACTATGGAATCTCAACTGCCCACCACAACTACACCAAAGCGTTATACTGGACAAGTCAAATGGTTTAATAACAAGGCCGGTTTTGGGTTTGTCACTATGAAGAATGAATCTGGAAAAGATGTGGATATCTTTACACATTATAGTACAGTACATGTTACTGATTCGCAATACAAGTACCTAGTACAAGGCGAATATGTTGAATTTGAATTGGTTGATTCTAGCAGCGATAAACACAATCACCAATCCGCAAATGTTACTGGTATCAAAGGAGGTAAGTTAATGTGTGAAACACGTCAACAAAATCGTCCAGAAAAGCCTAGAAACAACAGGAGATTGAGCCGTAATGATGAAGATGCTGGTTATACCAAGGTACAAAAAAAGAGATCAACCAGAGATGATTAAAGAACAAATCAAAAAAACAATATAAATATTCATAAGCTAGAATATTTATATGTCAACAGAAACTCAAGAAGTAAAGCCACCATCTGTATTTGAGAAAATAACTGTTTTAATTGCAGATTTTGACGATAATCTAGCTGCGATGAAAGTATGTCATGATACAATGAGAAATAGACAAAAACTTCTCAAGAAACAATTCGCCAAGATGCAAAATAAAGTTTTGAAACAACAAAACAAACCAAAAACAAATCGTAAACCATGTGGATTTGCTCGCCCTTCTTTGGTTTCCAACGATATGTGTGATTTTATGAAACATCCACACGGAAGTTTAGTGTCACGTACAGAAGTCACAAAAGCTTTGATTCAGTATATCAAAGATCACAACCTCCAAAATGAAGCAAATAAACGACAAATTCTTCCTGATGAAACACTTTATAAAATATTTGGAGAAGCGTCAAAATCAACAGATCTTACGTACTTTACAATGCAAAAATTTGTCAATCATCATTTTCCAAAATCAGATAAAAGTTCTAAATAAACTGATGGAATGTATGCAAAATTGATTTAGATTTAGATTTCATGTTTTCATATAGAAAACATGACTTTACAACAAATTATTTTCGAGCAATATATATCTTATATGATCAATGAAAGACTTGAGTCTGATGATGAACGAGAAAGGCTATTTTTGAAATGTTATAAAAATATGCAATCCTTTTTAAACGACCATTCGCAAGAAAATGTAAAAATAATGATGAAACAAAATGGTATAATGAATTGTTTTATCGAACAAAAAAAATTTATACATGCGTTTATTTTGCACTTTCATATGCAATATAGAAAATTGCACAATGCCTTGAAGGATTTGACACGCGACTGTCATTTATTTTCACCTACGTTGCAGAAACTATGCATAAATCATATTAACTGTACAAGTCATATTTACCATGATTATATGAAAATCTTAAAAGTCATTCAAGGAAAATATGATAATTTTTGAATAAGCTATTTAATGTCTAGCTAAGATAAGATACAATGAGGTTACGCGTATCATATGGCAGCGTGTTCTCTCGAAATAAACTTAAGTTCACTGTTTTTTTAATCATTTCTTTTTTATCAAAATCATAATCCTGCATTAATTGTAGTATATAGAATTCGTCTACTTGGATATCGTCTGTATAATTATTTGTATAATTCGTCGTCGTATAATTTATAGCATTAGAACCAGAGTTGTCTTCTGTTGTCGTGTCTAAAATATATCCGTTTATTTTCGAAAAATTCAACAAAGAGGCAATAATGACTTCCTTTTCCACATACCTACTCTTTATAGCACATAATAAAGGAGTATTGCCATCGTTATCCTGCATGTTTATATTTATCACTGTATTCAATAACGCATTGGTTGCTTGTATACTCCCCTGTGAGGCTGCAATATGCAATGCATGCTTTCCGAATGCGTCTGTTTTGTGAACATCTATCTCTGGAACCTGTAAAATAATATTGAACACGTCTGACTTCTTATTTTTTAAATAAACGTTACATTCGATCGCAAACATGAGTGCGGTCATTCCATGATGATCGTCCAAATTTCCCTGAATATTTACATCAATGTTTTGTGCCGTCAATAATAATTTCACATAATTATCCATTTTATAATGGCTTGCTAGCATCAGTAACGTTGTGCCACTTGTTGTTGTTTGCGCACAATCTTTTTTGTAATTCACTATATTGGGTATGATCGCAATCTGTTCTCTCAAATTATTATAACCATTTACTAAATTCATTTCTATTTCATGTTTTTCATTTGTTGAGTCAACGTCAAACATATTTGGGTTTTTTTCATAAAAGGCTGCATCCGAGAATGTCTGTAAAAGATCTAAAAATAAATTTTCAAATTCGCTCATGATTGATACGATTTCTGTGTTAAAGCTACAAATCATAAATTTTGCAAAAAAAATCAATTTTGCAAATTCGTGCACAATGAAACGGTTATACTGTGATTGTAGTATCTTCCATGATCATTTTTATCATTTCTTCAGGATACTCCATATCCTCTAAAATACCTACAGCTCCTTCAATACGTGATATACCTTTTTCAATGCAAAATGTGGGCACATTTTTACCCTTTTTCTGTTCCACTTTCATTCTATAATTTTCGATTGGTCGTTTGGTATCGTCTTCTTTCCAACTGTCACATATTGATACATAATGAGTCGTCAAAAACAAGTCGACATGTCTATATTGTCTCAAATATTCTAAAAAGGCATATGCTGCTTTCGTTGCTTCTTTCGGATTGGTTCCAGAATACAATTCGTCAAAAATACAAAAATGTCTTTGATCTGATATTTTGATCGTTTCTAATATTTCTTTACAGCGTCTTGATTCTGCTTGAAACAAACTATCACGTCCAGATGTGTCCGGAATATTCAAATAAGAATGAATATGAGTGTACGGTTGCATTGTACATTGGTCATAAAATCCAACTCCTAATTGTTGTGTTAGTATCACATTAATTGCCGTTGTTTTTAAATAAGTTGTTTTCCCAGACGCATTAGGACCTGTGATAACACCATACGTATCTAGCGTTACATCATTTTTCACACACATTGGTTCATCTTTATGAGGTGGATAAAATTGTTGTGCAATAGAGCATTGTGGAACGACTTTTACATTTTCACCGGAAACATCGGTTTCAACAATCGTCATATCGTCACTTACAATAAATTCTGCTTTATGGAGCATACCTTTATCCAATTGAGTAAATACCCCTTTCATGAGTCTTAGATAGCCTTCAAAACCCATAGAAAACAACACAGTATGTTCGTACTGTAGATTTGTATGGAGTTCATAATAACATTTCAGCATGTATCCAATCTCAGTCGTTTTTCCAATAGAACACGAAAAAGGACACACCGGATACAACATGTCGCCCATGTCTTCTAATATATCCATATGGGTTAGTAATTCTTTACAAAAAGGTTTGTATGTAGCCATTTTCTTATTTTTCTCGTAAAAAGAGGCCATTTGTTTTTTACTGTGACTACAGAACTGTTTCCATTCGCATAATTCTTCGTTCATTTTTTGAATATTGCGGTAAAAACGTAAACATTGAATGGTATTTTGATACATTTGGAAAGCATATAATCCTAACATTGCCAATAAATAGATCAATTTTTGCAAAGAATACGATTCAAAAATAGTAATGGCTTGACCTATAAAATGGTTTTTCGCGATTTCTTTTAAGATTTTGAAGTACATACTGAGAGTTATGGGTACTCCTTGTACTTTTAGAATGACAAATGGAAATAACATGAATAATATTGGCAGTAAAAAACTCATAATAGGAGACAACATATTGGCCAATGTGAGAGATTGCAATACGATTGAGTTTTTATTGTATTCTTTCAGCATATCCCAATCTAAGTAACCATATGTTTCCATGAATTTCGGATCGTGTTTTACAGTGGTCCAATGTGATTGAATTTTGTCGCAACAAACTGTGTATTTCTCTGTTTCGTAAAAATCATCCATATTTTCAATCACCATTTGAGTATCTTTCAAAAATTCTACATTGGTCGTAAACTTTTTTTGATACATAGGAATTACTTGAAGAGCAAAACTAGAATCGGAACAAAAAGTACAATCGTATATCGATGGGATAGATTCATCTAAAGCTTTTGTAAGTTCCAGATCCGAAGCAACAATTGGATTCAAATCATGTACATTTGATTCTAAATATTCAATGGGTAATTTGAATACTTTGTTTGCATATGATGGTGCTTCTATAGGCGTTTCTTCTAAATGATCTTTTTCCGAATCCGGCATAAAACTTTGCACTTTGGCGACAAAGTCTTCCATTTATATGATAACCTAATTTATGGTTGTCATATAAACGTAATTAAGGGAACCTGCTGTTCCCTTATGATCCCTCCCTTCAATAGGAGGGGGTAAGGGGGAGTGGAACTCCCCCTTTAGATCCCCTTAAAATTAGCAGGTAATTCTTGTACTTCGATTTTATAGTAATTTTCAATTTTTTTGATATCTGGTACATCCATTCGTGTAATGAAATTGATAGCAACTCCTTTACGTCCCCATCTTCCACCACGTCCAATACGATGCAAATAAGTATGAACATTTATTGTAAGATCAAAGTTGATAACAGTACTTACTTGTTGTATATCAATGCCGCGTGCAGTAATGTCAGAACTAATCAAAACACGTGTATCTCCGTTGCGGAAATGATTGAAAACTTCCGAACGTTGTGATTTGTCCATTTTACTGTGTATACAGCATACCGAAAAACCATCTCGAATCATATAATCGTGTAACTCCATAACACGTCTTACATTATTACAGTAAATAATGCATTTCGAAACACTGATAACGGAAAAAATATCCTTCAAAACTGAATATTTCATTTCATCATTTTGAACAGCCACAAAATATTGTGCAATACACTGTAGACTCAATTCTTCTTTTTTCATAAGCAAGTGTAAAGGAGTACGCATGAATTTATCACTTAGTTGTATGATTTCATCAGGCATGGTTGCGCTAAACAAAACGACTTGCAAGTCAATAGGGAAGTAATCGCGAAACATATTACGAACATTCTCATTAAATCCTTGACTCAACATTTCATCGGCTTCGTCTAAAATCAATATTTTCAATTCGTTTCCTAGTAAATGTTTTTTTTGAAACATGTCCATTACACGACCAACCGTACCGACCACAACGTGGGGTACATTGTCGCGCAATTCATACATGTCGTCGCGCGTTGATGTGCCACCAATCAGTGTTTTTACCACGAGACCATCTAAATATAATCCCAAACTAGTAATCACACGACTTGTTTGTCGTACTAATTCATGGGTTGGTGCCAATATTAATGCTTGTGTTTCTTTTTTAGAAATGTCAATACGTTCTAAAACAGAAATTGCAAAGGTACCAGTTTTACCTGAGCCAGATTGGGCTTGTGCAATAACATCATTCTTTTCTAATATTGGTTGTATTGCTCTTTTTTGTATTTCACTTGGTTTTTCAAAACCATATGCATAAATACCCCTTAATAAATCTTCTTTTATTTTCAAATCATCCCAGTTATTTATCTCAGTTTCGTCCTCCATTACATTTTTTCATAATTTATGTTTATATGTTTTGTATAAATCATATAAAAAAATAAACCTTTTAAAGGAAAGGATGCCTACTTACGATCTAGACACTTTTTACAATATTTATAAAACAGGATTTCCATACATTTTGAATAATGACATATTAGACTTGATTAATTCAATTGATAAAGTAATTGTACCAATCGTATCTGAAAAGAAAATAGACACTGTAAAAAAAAGAAGGGTAAAGCCAGTTGATGATTGGGCAGACGTTCGTACCAATTTTAAAACAACTACTATCATTGAAGAAAAAGATGACATCGATAAATGGCTACAAGATATTCGGTTTGCATTGAATAAGTTATCCGCTAAAAATTATGAAACACAAAGAGATCAAATATTTATTTGTGTAGACAAATGTCTTGGTAATGAAGACGAAACGGAAAAAAATGATAATTTAAAATCCATTGCAATAGCGATCTTTACAATCGCTAGCACAAATAAATTTTTTGCAGAAATATATGCAAAACTGTACAAAGAATTAATGGAAAAACAATCTATATTTCAGGAGATTCTAAGTAATCATGTAGGAAATTATGCAAACACCATCAAAGATTACGAATATGTTGATTCAGATGTAGATTACGAAAAATATTGCATAAACAACAAAAAAAATGATTCAAAAAAAGCCAGTGCAGTATTTTTAGTAAACTTGATGAAAAAACGAGCGGTTTCCGTATTACGAATATTGAACATTATGGTATCTTTTCAAACATGGATAATGGAACTCATTGATGTAGAAAATAAAACAAACGAAGTTGACGAAGTTACTGAAATACTGTTTCTATTTATGAGCGAAGGGAAAGATGTGTATGAAGAATGTAAAGGAGAATGGATTTGGAAATTTGTGATCAAACAAAATATTGAAACATTGGCCAAGTTTTCCAAAAAAGACAAAAAGAGTTTATCCAGTCGTGCAATTTTCAAATACATGGATATGGTGAAATTAATTTAAAGAGGGGGAACGTAGTTCCCCCCACCCCTCCCCCCCCCCTCCTATTAAAGGGAGGGATCATAAGGGAACCGTCGGATCCCTTAAAGGGAGGGATCATAAGAGAACCTATGATTCCCTTATCCAAATGTAAATAAATTCTTTATAATTACCATTCAAATTGCGTTCTCCTTTCTTGAGAAGTATTTTTTTCTCGCATTTACCAAACAATGGTACACAAACATCTTCGTAAATATTTTCAGGGATGTTGAGACAGTAATTCCCCCCTTTCTTCAAATATTTGTATGTTGTCTCAAATAACGGTTTATAAAACGTTTCATTCCAATCATTCGGATGTTTGTGTTTTTGGTGACGATACATTTCCAAATTATAATAAGGTGGCGATGTAAAAACAGTGTCATAATCGAGTTTTGAATAATCCACTTTTAATGCGTCTTGGAAAAACAATTGTACTTCCGTTTTATGATCCGGTAATGATTCTAATGTCTGAACCATATCTTGATAAGGTTTTTTCAAATGTTTATTCAGATCAATACCATAATAACATTCGAGAGACAATGCACATGCACCGACCAATCGTCCACCCCAACCCATTGTAAAATCAAGTACTCGTTTTGCATTCACACGGCAATACAATTCCATTGCCATAATTGGTCGAAAAATAGCAATAGAGGAAAAATACAAGTTGTAAATATATTTGTATTTACGAATTTCATCAATCTTACGTTTTTTATAAAATTCTAGCATGTTTTTTACGTAACCCTTTTCATTGTATTTATCTCGATTTTCCCAGAAATCGTAAAAACTAATTCCTTGGTGTCCTTTCGTGTGCAATCTCTCAATCATTGTAAACGCGTTCACTATATTGTTGCCTAAAGTTGTTCGCGAAGATGCTTTCTTTGCTTTTTTACAGGACATACATTTTAACTGTAAATATTCTGATTCTATTTTTTTTTGTGAAGTAGGAAGCAAACGATGTACAATTTTTTGCTTGTCTTTTTTACTTAACTTTACAGTTTTTCTTTTGTTCTGTTTCCTTTTTTTACGTGTATCTTCTCTCATATATAATTTAGAAACATTATGTATATACATGAATTTCGTTACATTTCTTGCCAAGGAGTATTTTTCAAAAGAAAAATGGGCTGCAATTGCTTTATTTTTTGTGAGTTTGGCGTACAGTGTAATGCAAACTAACGTTATGACGTATATTACTTCGACTATTATTACACATGCACAAACAAGGAATGAAGCAAAGGCAAAAGAATTTTTCTTTTATTTCGTGTATTCTGTAATTGTGTTTGTTGCACTTTACTGGTTATTCGTATATTGCCAGAATTTATTGTTGACAAAAATTCGACCATGGGTACGAAGTAAGATTGTCGATCTGTTATTGAAAACAAACAATGAACAATTCAGTGAGACGAACTTCAGTAAACTGAACTCACCAATCAATCGTATTACTGATTGTTATTACTACATATCGAATAGTTTCATTTCTTTCTTCTTGCCTACTTTTGCGTATTTGCTTATTGTATCAGCATACTTTTCTTACATGAGTCCTATGTATGGCGTGGTATTTTTAGTGGGGAATGCGTTACTGATAGGTTACTATATGTATGTACTACCGAGTGTTTTGAAAGCAAACGATGATTACGAAAAGACAATATTGAAATCAGATGTGCACTTAATCGATATATTGAATAACATTGACAAGATCATTTATAGAGGTCAAACTAACCCTGAATCGCAAGAATTCACAGAACTCTCGGAAGAAAACATGAAAGTAGGAACTCATTATTATCACATTACAAATATCCATACTGTAGTCAAACTATCGATTGTTTTTATAGTGATACTGGTTTCTCTATGGATTTTGCTAGGCCTCTATTTTAAGAAAAAAATTGACATTACTATGTTTATTACATCGTTTACGATTCTATTACTGTACCGAGAGAAAATGACAAGTTTAATTGAAATCTTACCTGACGTCATTGATTGTATTGGTCGTACAGAGAATGTATTAATACACTTCCAACATGTAAATGATCATTACAAAAAAGTGCAAAATAAAAGTGCA
>Ga0209711_10003737_pt1 | contig 12689 bp, 11 predicted proteins | sample ArcticOcean_MG_C_7_FD_187441 | JGI IMG/M metagenome (GOLD analysis project Ga0209711, IMG submission 187441) | Marine microbial communities from western Arctic Ocean - ArcticOcean_MG_CB11_88 (SPAdes) (version 2) | ecosystem: Environmental > Aquatic > Marine > Oceanic | place: Arctic Ocean... | reverse complement strand
ATTATCAATATATATATTTTCAATATTAGAATTTAAAACAATTTATGATCTGGTTAATATTAATATTTATACAAATTCAAAATATTATGATATTTCAATTTTTATAATTCCAATTTATTTTTTGATCTCAATATTCTTAAATAATACAAATAAATACAAATCAAATTTTATTATATTTTTAAGATATGATATTTTGCCACTATTTATTTCAATTTTATTATATTTAGTATTTTGTTTGATATTTGAGATAAATTTAACTTTATCATTTTTGTATATGGTTTTTTTAATTATTCTTACTTTATATTTTACAAAAATATTAACAAATTATCTTTATAATCACTTAATAAATGAAAACATTATTCAACGTAATATAATGTTAGTAGGTGAATTTAAAGATATTTTAAAACTAATGAATGAGCATAGAGAGAAAATTAATATTTATAAATGTTGTCTTATAATAACTGATAAATACACAGATTTAAGTAAATTAAGAATAGAATTAAAAATTCCAATTTTTACACAAATAGCAGATATCAGATCAATTTTAGAATATCATTCTCTTGGTCAAATTTGGATTTTAGATAACAAAAAAAATGACTTAGAAATATTATTAAAAAACGTGCTAAAATTTTCTGTTGATATTTTAATCGTCGATGTAGCCTCTAAAGTTGTAGGATTAAAAGAAAATTTAATTAATTATAAATATAAATTTAAATATTATGAAATATCAAAATTTTATGGTTTCAAATTACTTTTAAAAATAATTTCTGATAAAGTATTATCTCTAATATTTTTAATTAGCTTTTCACCATTAATTTCTATCTCTATGTTGCTTATTTATTTAGAAGACGGATTTCCATTATTTTTTACACAAGATAGAACAGGCTGGGATGGAAGAAGATTTAAGATTTATAAATTAAGATCTCTCAAAAAGATTAATTTTGATAAAACTGTCCAGGTTCAAGTAGGAGATAGTAGGGTCTTAAAAATTGGAAAGTTTATCAGAAGATTTAGTATTGATGAGTTACCTCAATTTTATAATGTTTTAATTGGTGATATGTCCATTGTTGGACCAAGGCCTCATATGGTTGAGCACGATATACTATACTCTTCCTTATTTAAGAATTTTTTAAAAAGACATAAATCTAATCCGGGCTTAACTGGGTGGGCTCAAGTCAATAGTTTAAGAGGTGCAACACCTACACCAGAGCATATGCGTAAAAGAATGGAATATGATTTATGGTATTTAAACAATTGGACTTTATGGTTAGATTATTTGATCATTTTAAAGACATTTTACGTCGTATTTAAGAAGAATGATTAAATAAAATACTAATATATTACATCTAATTTTATGACATAAATTTTTGGTATATTTAGTTGACTCATAATTAGTACTAATAATTCACAATACAAAAATTAAACTTGTAAGTGAATTATTATGAATATTTATTCTATAGAAGAAATTATCAAGGCATCAAATTCTATACTTAAAAAAAAAGATACCCCTGTTTATGATAATATAGAATTTAATAATTTTAAAAAAACTAATAATGAAAAGAAACCTTTATTTATACCAAATAAAAATTTTATAAAAAGAGTGCCAGTTATTATTCATAATGTGAATAAAGATGAGTTATTAGATAAACTTTATAATTTTTTTAAAAATAAAGTAAAAAGAAATACAATCAAATTAATAATTGAATTAAAAGAAGAATTAGTTTCTTTGGGAAATAAAATTGTCGTATTAAAATTTCATGGAGAAGAAAAAGACAAATCTAATATATTGTTAAAAGAAGATATTTTGAACCTAGTAAATGAAAAAAATAAGATAAAATATGAACTTAAAAAAGAAATTATAAATACAAATTTATTACAAGTTGAAAATAAAGATTTAAAATCAAAATATTTAGACTTAGAAAGTAATTTAAAAACTCTCAAGAATGAAAAATATGAACTTAAAAAAGAGACTGATAAACTACAAGTCTTAACCAATACTTTAAAATTACCCGAAAATGTTATTGAAGAAAAAAATGAACAAATAGAAAATCTAAAAAATAAAATAATTTTTTATCAAGAGGATAGCTTAAGGATTAACAATGAATTAATGAATTCTCAAAAGAAATTAAAAAATATAAATTTAGAAATAAGTAATTTAAAAAATGAAAGAATTAATTTTATTGAAAAAGTTAACTCAATAAATAAAGTTATTAAAGGGGAGAATGTAGTTTCAAATGCATTTGAAGATAGTATAGCAAGTCAAATAGATTATAATAAAAATAAAGAAAAGATTAATAAAAATAATCTAAATAATGAAATCAAAAAAATATTTGATAAATAAATTACCACTAAGAAAAAATAAAAATATGTAATGGATGATAATTTTAAAATTGTTCAGTCAGAGAATATTGATATTACGGCAATTATTTTAACTTATAACGAAGAAATACATATTGAGAGATGTATATTATCCCTTAAAAAATTTATTAAAGAAATTGTTGTAATTGATAGTTATTCAAACGATAGAACTTTGGAAATATGTAAAAATCATGACATTCGGGTATTTAAAAATAAGTTTAGATATCAGGCACATCAAACAAACTGGGCGTTAAAAAATATTGATATAAAAACTGAGTGGATAATAAGAGTAGATGCAGATGAATATTTATTAAATGATTTTAACATTATGTTAAATGATAAATTAAAAGGATTAGATAAGGATATTTCTGGCATAGTAATTAATAGAAAAATTAAATTTTTGGGTAAAATTATTAATTATGGCTCAACATCTCCACATAAAACATTGAGAATTTGGAGAAGAGGAATGGGTTTTTACGAAGATTCTGTTATGGACGAACAGTTGATAGTAAATGGTAAGACAACATATTTGAACACAAATTTAATAGATGAAAACCTAAAAAGTTTAAAATGGTTTATCAAAAAACATAGTAATTATGCTGCTAGAGAAGCAATAAGTTATTTAAACTATAAAGAACAAACAAATAGCAAATACTCAAACAGTGATTATTCAAAAATTAACAAAAAAAAAAAATATAAAATATATTATAGGTTACCTATATTTATTAGACCCTTTATATTTTTCTTTTACTCTTATTTCATAAAACTAGGTTTTTTGTCTGGTTGGCAAGGGTTAATATTTAATGTTATTCAGGTCTTATGGTACAGAATTATAGTAGACTTTGAAATATTAAAATTAAGAAATAGAAATAAATTTAGTTAAGTTTAATTATGTCAGTTGAAATCTGAATTTTTATTAGTCTTAAAAAAGTGCTTTCTAACAAATTATAAAAATGTTTTAATTCGTAAAAGATATAATGAAATTACTGTTTATAATATCTTATATGTTTGTAAATTGGGTTCAAAAAAGTTCTAATAAACCATAATAAATTTTGAATAGCATAGATGAAAAAAATTGAAAAATAATTCATTTTTAAAATTTTTTTTTTAATTTTAAAATGTTCTCTTCGACTATTATCTAAATATTGTTTTGAATAAGACATACCACCATATGAAAAGATTGAAATAATTTCATTAAAATAAAAAAATTTTTTTTTAGATTTTATAAATTTTGCAACTAAGGCATAATCTGCTGAATACTTATAATTAATATAATCAAATGGTCTTTTGTAAATATCAAAAATTTTTTTTTTGAAAAAAATAGATTGATGATTGGCAAACATGCCGTAATATACATATTTATGATTAAGTGATCTTTTATAGTGTTTAATATTTTTAATCTTTTCAATTGTATCGCCATAAATAATATCTGGATATTTTTTTTTAGATGCTAAATTAAAAACCTTATTTAATATTTCTTTTTTATAAAATAAATCTCCACTATTCATAAATATTAAATATTCTCCTGATGAGTTTTTAATACCAATATTCATTGCATCCCAAAGATTTTTATCCTTATTAGATATGATTTTTGCATTTATTTTCTTTTCTTTTTTAAATAGTTCCAGATTTTTTTTTTTATATTTTTTTAATACCACTATCCATTCATAGTTTTTATAATTTAATTTTTTTATACTTAGATAAGTTTTTTTTAAACCACTTAAATCATTTTTCGAGACAGTTATAATTGAGAAGAATTTTTTGTTTTTAGTCATTTTTATAATTTAAATTTATAAAATAATTAATCATTAAGCCTAAAAAAAATATTTTAAATAAATGACCTAAGCCAAATGGACTTGTTCCTAAAAAAGAAAACACAAAAAAAATAAAAATTAACATTTTATATTTTTTGAAATACCCAATAACAATATTAAAATATAGTAAAAAACCTAATATTCCAACTAGAAACAGTAAGCCAAAAAAACCATTCTCAATATCATATTGAGAGTTAATCAAAGCTCGAATTAATGGTTGATCATCAATACCATATATGTTTATTGATCTAAAGGCAGATCCAAGCCCTGATCCAAATAATAATTTAAAAATTTTAAAACTACTTTCATTAATATAGTTTTTGAATTCATTAATTTGATCATATCTTGTTGATGTATTATAATTTAATAAATTCTCTATTCGAGAAAAAAATATATTTTTATCAATTATGAAAATAATTATTAAAAAAATAAAGTAGAAAAATAATATTTGTTTTATAAATTTTTTGTTATCATCATTATTTTTTAGAAAAAAAGCTGATGTGAATAAAAAAAATATACCTGTAAAAATTATTGTCTTTGTAAGAGTAACTAAACTTAATAATAATAATAGAATTACTGTTTTTTTATAATTTTTAATGATTAAAATTGGTATAAAAATTAAAATTGGTTCAATTAGTGGATAAGCATATCTTGTATATATATTTGTTTCTGAAAAATAAAAAATATTTGGAGAAATTTTTAAATTAAATATTTGATCAACTGTGTATAGAAACAATATTCCTAAAGAATAAAATTTAATAAATTCACAAATTTTGTTTATATCAAAAAAGGAGTATTCGTCTTTGTTTATAATAGCTTTTGTGTTTAATAAAATAACCATTGAAAGAGGTAGCCAAATGTGTGATCTTATTATTTGCCATGATGAAAATGACTCATTGTAAAAATATCCTACAATTGTTGTGGATAATAAAATTAGAAATAAAATATAGAGTTTAAATGGTATAAAAAATATTTTATTATAAATAAAATAGATAATTAGACCTATATTCAATAAAAATAAGACTAAATTTATCCCTCTAGGGCCATATAAGTAAAAAAAAATAGTAAATAAAAAAATAATTAAAAATGATAGCTTTAATGGTGAAAGTTGTCTCAAATTTTTAATTTCTTTTTATTAATTACATATGTAATTAATTTTATTAGTTTAATAAAAAAATCAAATAAAATAAATTTGATTATATGCGATTTTTTAAATTTATTTTTGAATATTATAACCGAAACAGTCAATAAAACTAATTGTTGAGCAATGAAAACAAACATAAAATCGTAATTTTTGATTAATAGAATCATTAATAAAATAGAAATTATTCCAGTAACAAAATATAATTTAGAAATAAGTTTATGTTTGTTTGTAGCCAGTGAAAAAGTTTGTAGTGATCTCCATATACTCTCCATAAAAAAGTACGTATAAATTATTAATAAATATTTTTTAAAATAGATGACTTCATTTTGTGTAATAAAATTAAACATAAATTCACCAACAAAATATAAAAAAAAATAAAATAAAAAAAAGGACCAAAAATTAATTGAAACTAAAATCATTGAATAATTATACGCTGATTCTTTATTAGATTTTTTTATATTCCCCATTACCTGTTGGAAAGCTGTATTAATTGTCATTGTGAGTAGTCGTGGTATTTTTGCTATCTGTAAGTGCGTTACAAAAGATGTAATGGATGCTGCGGTCAAGAATATACCAATAACAATCGGCACAAGATTATTAAAAATAGCTTCTGAAAAAACAAAATACAGCATATATTTTTTTTCTTTAACTAATTTTTCTTTTAAAATAGTTTTAGTATTATTAAGATAATAATTTTTATCTTTATTAAATATAAAAAAATAATAATTTCTAATAACAATTGTAAAAAAAATTTCTAAAACCAATATTGTTATTGATACTAGAATTTCTATTTCTTTAAATTTAATAAAAATTAAAAAAAATATAATTAAAGCAAAATATATAATTTGTTTAATAGAAGATAAATATAAAAATATATATGATTTTTTTTTTGCTCGGTAAAGTGAATAAAAATTTCCTTGGTAAATATTAAAATTAGAAGATAACAATAAAATAATTATTATTAATTTATATTCATTAATATTATTAAAGAACTTAATCAAGAAATAATTATCAAAGAAAATAAAAATAAATATTAATATATCAATCAAAAATAATTGTTTTAATAAAATTAAATTAGTCTTTTTAAAATAATCCAAAAATTTATTAGTTTTATTTTGAACTATTTTTGATATATGATTTGAATCTACGGTGATCTTTGATTGAAAAATAACAGTTATTATATTTATAAAAAAAATTATTGATAACCATTCACCATATTTATTAATTCCAAAATTTATAATAAAAATTGGAATAACTAAAATAGCCCCTAATCCACCTAAGAAAATATATATTATATTCGAAACACTAGTTTTTAAAAAATTAGAAGCTAACATTGATTTAATCCTAAAAAATACATAATATAGTCTAGATATTAGCTCACAAATAAAATTGATTAAACATAATATATATCTCTGTTCTTTTGCTTCACCTGATTTAAAAGAATCAAGAAAAAGATTCTTAAAATCTGCTAAATCTTTAAAATTATATAAAAAAATTAAGATATATGGGCATAACGATCTTACAAATTTTTTAAAAAAAAGAATAAATAAAAGATTGTCTGTGAATGAATTAAGGGGATACGGTTATTGGTGTTGGAAACCATATATAATCAAAAAGTTTTCAGAAACTCTACCTAAAAATTCAATAATTCAATACCTAGACATAGGATTTGAGATAAATCGTAGAGGATTAAAAAATTTAGAAAAATATATTGATATAGTAAAAAAAAAGAATTTTTTAACTTTTAAGTATTTTAAACCAAAAAATTTTAATGAAAATTACAAGTACCAAGTTTATAGAGAATATGAATATACAAAAAAAGATATATTTTCAGATTTTAATTTGAAATTAACTTCACCAATAATAAAAGATTATCAAATTGTTAGTGGAATTTTATTTTTTAAAAATAATATGAAATCTAAAAAAATTTTAGAAATTTGGAAAAAAAAATTATTGAATGAGGTGTTAGTTGATGACACAACTTCATTAAAAAAAAACCATAAAAAATTTATTCAAAATAGACATGATCAAAGTTTTTTTTCTATAATATGCAAGCTAAACAATGTCTTTTCTTTATCTGCGTCTGATGAGTTTGAATATGTTCACTATAAGAATAAGATTTATTGGGACCATCTAAAAAACAAACCTTTTCTTGCAAAAAGGTTAAAAAACAGATCGTTTATTAATAATATAAAAAGAATTCCCTTTTTTTTAAAAAAAAAATTTAATAATTTTTGACACATCATCTTTTTTAGTAACTCTTTCTAATAGTTTATGATATTTTTAGTTAAGTAATTCATTATAAACCTTCAACCAAATTATTATAAAGGTAGTTTTATTTTTAACTACATTTTATATAAAAAAATGCTCTTAATATTATAATAATTTCAACTATAGAATGTTTTACATCGTCAAATTAATTATATAACATATTTTTTGTGTGTTTATCTTAACTCGGGATTTTATATGAAAATTTTTATTTACCAACATCTTGGTATGGGCGATATGATAAGTAACAATGGTCTAATTAGACACCTTATTGAAACTAACCAAAATTCAATTTATTTTTATATATTTTGTAAACATAAATATTCTGAAGCATTAAAGTTTATGTACAGAGATTTAAAAAAAGTAAAAATTATTTCCATAACAAATAATCCTAAACTCGAAAAAAAAGAAGTTACTAAATATTTAGAAAATCAAAAAAAAAACTTTGAATTAATTAAAATAGGACATGATTTTTACAAAATCACAGATAAATTAAATCCTTATTACAAGATATATCCTTGGCATTGTTCTGTAAATTTTTATAAACAATTTGGATTATCTTTTAATGAAAGATTTAACAAATCTTACTGGCAAAGAAATAAAGATAAAGAAAAAAAGCTTTATAAAAATTTAGTAGGAAAAAATAAAGAATATGTTTTTGTACACGACGATCCTAATAGAAATTTAATTATTGACACAAGTAAATTTAAAAAAAAGTACAAAATTATAAAAAATGATATTAACAATATGATATTTGATTATGGATTAATTCTAGAAAATGCAAAAGAATTGCATTTATTGGAAAGTTCATTCAGACAACTTATCGAGACTCTAAATATTAAAACCAAAAAACTTTATCTATATAAAGATGATAGAAGAGACTATTCGATGTCATTATATAACAAAAAAACAAAACAATGGGTTAGTACTTCAAAAAAATGGAAAGAAATTAAATTGAAACCAAAAAATAAAATTATTAATATATTTTCTGATTTAATTAAAAATTAAACTAGTATGAAAAATAATTATTTAACACATGAATCAATTTATCTATAAAGTTTTAATGTTTTTATTAAAAAACAATATTAAAGGTCTGGTAAAACGAAGAAAATTTGAAAATTTAAAAAGTTTATTTTCTTTTCATTTTAAAAAAGAACCATTTCATCCATGTCGAGAAACACTTTATAAATCACTTAAATTATGTGAATATAAACCTTTAACAATAATTGAGACAGGAAGTTCTGCATGGGGAGCAAACTCTTCTGTTTTATTTGACTCTTATGTAAATTCTTTTGGAGGCTCATTTGATACTGTTGATATAAGAACATTTCCAATGCTTCATTTAATTTTTAAATGCACATCTAAAACTAATTTTCATTGCGGAGATTCAGTCAATTTTTTAAAAGAATTAAATGTTAATGATATGAATCAAAACTTAAGAAAATTTATATATTTAGACTCTTTTGATGTTGATTTTAATGATCCTATTCCTTCAATGGAACATGGTTTAAATGAATTTTTAAAGATACAAAGTCACCTCAAAAGCGGTGATATTATTTTAATCGATGATACTCCAAAAAATTATGATGTTTTATTGAAAGTGCAAGGAATTGAAGTAGCACAAAAATTTAAATCAGACGATAAGATTCCTGGAAAAGGAAGTTTAATAAAAGATTATGTAATTAAAAATAATTTATGTGAAATTATTGATCAGGATTATCAATTACTTTTAAAATTTAAGTGATAATTAAGATCACCTAAAATTATTTGTTTTAAATTTTATTCCAAATTTTTTAATTTTTGTTCATTAAATATCTAAAATTAATTTATATATATTGTTTATATTTAATATAACAAATCATCAATTATAGTTTTAACTGTGTTTGAAAAAATTATCTTTCTAAAAATTTCATTTATGAATTTTAAGAGAATAGATTTAAATTTTCTAATTAAAAAAGGTGGTCTTTTTTTATTTCCATCTGGCCCTGGTCTTGCTAGTTTTAAGTTAAATTCCCCTTATCATAAATCCTTGATAAATGCAGATCATGTTTTTTTTGATAGTGGTTACTTTGTACTTTTGCTCAGGTTTTTAAAAAATATAAAAGTGTATAAATTTTCTGGATATAAATTTATAAAAATATTATTTAAATATTTTAAAAACAATAATGTTAAAAATATTTTTTCTGTAGATCCTTCAAAAGTACTTTCTTCCTCATATCGAAATTATTTTAGAAACTATTTGGATATAAAAAGTGACCATTATATAGCTCCAATTTATAACCCACACTATATTGTTGATACTGCTTTATTACAAAAAATTGAAACTCTAAAACCCAGATTTATTATAATAAACTTAGGTGGCAATATTCAAGAACCATTAGGTTATTATTTAAAAAAAAATCTCAAATATAATCCTTCAATTTTTTGTACCGGTGCTGCAATTTCTTTTTTAACCAAAGATCAAGCAAGTATTAATTCATTTTATGATAAAATCTATGTTGGTTGGTTAATTAGAATTTTATTTAATCCAAAAATTTTCCTACCTAGATATCTAATGAGTTTTAATCTATTTTTTTTAGTCCTAAAAAATCAAGTTTTTATTAAATAATTATTGATATGTATTTACTAGAATTTTTAAAACATCGTTCATTTAAATCTAATAAAATTCAAATAATTATTAATTTAGTTAAACTAGTCTTTTTACAAGTTTTTAAAATAAAAATTGCATATGTAATTAAATTAAAAAAAATGAATTTTTTATTCAACTTTGTTCCTCTTGGAAAACAATCTGGTAGTAGAGGAATTTATATCTATAGAGAAAATTATGAACTTTTATTAAAGAATTGCCATACACTAATTAAAAAAGATGATATTGTTTTAGATGTGGGTGCAAACCAAGGAATATTTACTGTAGCTTTTTCAAAACTTACGGGCCCTAATGGCAAAGTTCTTTCTATTGAGCCATTTGATAAAATGGTCAAACTTATAAAGAGTAATATTCTTATAAATTCCTTAGCTAATATCAAAATTCTTACTACTGTTGTTTCAGACAAAGAAGGATATGAGTCATTGGATTTTGGAGGTGGTATTGTTAGTGCTTCAATCGTAAGAAATTTTTCTAAAAATTCTAAAATTGCTATCAAGGCAACAACTATTGACACAATCACAAAAGACTTTAATAAGATTAATTTCATAAAATTAGATATTGAAGGAGCAGAATTAAAGGCATTAAATGGTGCTAAGCAAACACTGCATAATGATAAGCCCATACTAAGTATAGAAGTAGACAGTAATTCTTTTGATGAAATTAACGAATTTTTAAAACCCTTTGGATATGAATCTTATATATTTGATCATACTGGTAAATTATTACCAATTCTTACAGTTAATGAATTGCATTCTAATATGATATTCATAAGTAAATTCAATCCTTTGAATTAACTATGCAATTTATGAAAGGGCTTTAAGAAAAGTTTCAAGGCTTACAATACTAACTACACCTACTTAACAGCAGCAATAAATCCGACAACAAATGGTTTGTATCCCATAGATTTTAATTCATTCAATTAATTTAAATAATATTACATTATTGCTATTATAGAAATAATTCAGCAAAAGCTTTCATTGCAATAATGCTTACCAAACCAACAGTTATCATTGCAATAAATCCAACAACAAAAGGTTTGTAACCCATTGATTTTAGGTCCTTTAAGTTAGTCGATAAACCAACTGCAGCCATTGCCATACTTAAGAAAACCTTAGCAGAATCTTTAATGGCTAATACTAAGTTTTGCCAAATAATTTGAGAACCTTCTGTTAAAAATAGTTGGTCTCCAATATTTCGAAATATAATCATTCCAATAAAACCTAATACAAAATATGGAAAAATATTTAACAGAGAATAGTTTTTAGTTTTAGTTTCGTTTCTATTGTATAGATAAGCAAACAGAGGGATCATAATCACTAAAAAGGTATTTCTAATTAACTTTGTAACTGTTGCAATATTTAAAGTTTCTGGACTATTAAATTGCTGATCATAAATTAATCCAGCTGCAGCAACCTGAGAGGTTTCATGAATGGCAGTTCCTAAAAAAAGCCCAACATACATTGGATCACCATTAAAATAAATATTAGCAAAATATGGATAAACTAGCATTGAAATTATTCCAAAGACTGTGATATTTGCTATTGCATAAGCAACCTCACCCTTGTTTGCTTTAATTATTGGAGCGGTTGCCATAATAGCTGTTGTTCCACAAACAGTACTACCAATTGATATTAGATAAGCCATTCTTGTTGAGATTTTTAATTTTTTAATTAATAATTTAATTACAATTAATACACTTATAATGCAGACAATAATTAATGGTATTGCAATAGAACCAAACTTTAAAAATTCAAAGGGTTTTAACTGAATACCAAGACAAATTATTCCAAGTTTTAAAATATATTTTTGAGTAAAATTTATTCCAATTAAAAAACCCTCTCTCATTTGAAAAATATTTCCAAGTACAATACCCATTAGAATTGCAATCATGGCTGTTGATATTGGGCTTTTTTCATATCCCAAAAGTTCAATTCCAATAATATTATTTAAGCCTTGTGATAAAGTGTAGAGAACAAATGCTAAAATAATACCTGGTACAATGACCAGGTATTTTTTAAATAGCATTAATTAATAGATGAGTTTTAAGCACTTCTGTAAAGTTTGGTCATAACAAATTCTTTATGACCTAAAGCTTCAGCACAAGTTAATCTACCGTTAGCAACTCTAATCATTGATTTGATTAATTCATCACCAGCTTCTGACATAGTCATCTCTCGTGATAAAATTTTTGATACATCACAATCAATATGTTCACCCATACCTTTTACAGTTAATGGGTTGGCTGTTAACTTAACAACAGGTTCTATTGGGTTGCCTACAATATTACCTTGGCCAGTTGGGAATAAATGAATGTTAAATCCAGCAGCTGCTTGAAGTGTAATACACTCTGCTGCAGCAGATGAAGTATCCATAAAGTATAATCCTTTTCCTTTAGTAGGTTCTTCAGCTGGTTCTAAAACATCGATAAACTTACAATTTCCAATTTTTTGGAAGTTTC